>WBZO01000060.1_pt1 | contig 286882 bp, 214 predicted proteins | sample 5204261 | NCBI WGS metagenome assembly WBZO01 (sample SAMN12412400, study PRJNA552823) | activated sludge metagenome | isolation source: activated sludge from anammox sidestream of wastewater treatment plant... | place: USA: North Carolina | collected 2017-09 | reverse complement strand
CAGCACCGGGTAGTTTGAGACCCGTGTCTGCACACCGATCTCGGGGGACCTTCCCCCATCATCAATGCGGCGCCAAACTCAGATTTCTCCAAGATGAAGATCACTTCGTTTGTTCGCGTCGCACTCAAAACGACTTGGATATCGACATGCCAAAGGTGCGTGGCTGGATATAGTTGACGGCATACAGAACGTTCAGCGACGAGTCGTTGCCGGCCCGCAGAACGCCTCGCTTATCGGCGATGTTGTTGACGAAAGTATTCAATGTCCAGGTGTCGTAGCGCAGGCCCGCTCGAAGGTCCAATTGGGTATAAGCGGGAAACGTCTCTCGCGGCACGCTCCCCGTGAAGAACCGGCCCTTGCGGTCGCCGACATAGCTCACCGAGCCGCCAATGAATCCGCTGACGCTGGCCGTGAGGGGCAACCTCTGCTCCACCGAAAGATTCCCGGACCATGGCGAGCTGTACGGCAATCGATTCCCGGCCAAACCGGCCACCGTGCTCGAAGGCGGGAAGGCTTCGGTCAATTGCGCATCGTTGTAGGCAACCCAGCCGCCGATCGTCAGATCCGCGAGCGGACGCACCTCGATCGAAAGCTCCGCGCCCTGGCTCTTCGCCCGGCTCGTGTTGATGAAATAGGCCAGCCGGCTGACCGGCTCACGCAATTGGATCTGCAGGTCCTTCCAATCGATGTAGTAGACCGAGGCATCGAACGAAAGGATGCCGCCAAACAAATTGCCTTTCGCGCCAATCTCGTAGTTCTGAGTGGTGTCGGGCTCGTAAGCGGACGGCAGGCTCAACCCCAGATTACTGCTCAAGATCGCGGTATTGGGGCCGCCCGGCCGATATCCGGAAGCAAATCTCGCATAGACCATGAGATCGGGAGACACCTTGAGCCGCGGCGTCAGCAGGTACGTGAAGGAGTTGTCTTTCGATTCGAATGCCGAAGCGGTGACGGTCAAGGTGGGTTGGCGCAGAAGGACCGTATTGTACGGGCCGGTCGAGGTGCCGCCGCCGGTAGCAAATTTCGTCCGGCTGGCGCGGCCGCCGATCTGGACATCGAAGCGATCCGTGACCTGGAACGTCAGATCGGTGAATACGGCGCGCTCGTTGAACGCCGACGAGGTACGGCTGGCGACCCACGAGCCGACAAACGCGCCCGTAGCAGGGTCCACCGCCTGCATGTTCCAGTCTTGAGGAGAATCTTCATCGGTGTAAAATAACCCCAGCAACCACGAGACGCGCGCGCCGACCGGAATCGAGAGACGAGCTTCCTGAGTAAATTTTTTGGTGGTCAAATCGACGATGCTCGTGGCGCCGTTCACGCCGAACAGCGGCTGCGATGCCGCACCGAGGAATGACCTCGCGTCGAGCCCGTCGATGTTCGCGTTGGTGCTGTACCCGGTCATGGATGTCAGCTCCGCCTCCCCGAGCCTGGCGGTCAGCGTCGCGCTGTAAGCTCTGACCCTGAGGTCGTACCAGCCGGTATCGGCCAGCAGGCTGTGCTGCCAATCGCTCAGACCGGGAAGCCGGTGAACGACGTCTTCGCCGTTTCTGCGGCTGTTCTGGAACAGCGCGCCGAGCTTCAAGGAAAAGCTTTCGGATGGTCTCCACAGCGCCGACAGCCGGCCGCCTTCCGCATCTCTCTCATTCACCCCCTGCTCGCCCGTCAGGACATTGTCCACGTAGCCCGGCTCGGTTCGTTTGTAGCCGCTCACGCGGACCGCGAAGGCGGCGCCGAGCGGCATATTGACGGCACCGCGCAAACTGTAGCCGACCCCATCCCCGTTCTCGACACTCGTGACACCGGCCTGCACGCGACCGCCGGCGCGGTCGGTGGAAGGATCGACGGTTACATACTTCAGCAGGCCGCCGAGGCTGCTCGCGCCGTAGAGCGTCCCCTGCGGGCCGCGCAGAACTTCGATGCGCGCGAGCTCGCTCGGATCGAAGTCGGGCGCAATGCTTCCACCGCCCGTGGTAGTGGACGTCCCGAAGGCCAGATCGTCGACCACGATCCCCACGGTTGGATTGGTATAACCGCCCGTCGTCACGCCGCGGATCGTCAACGTCGGCTCGGCGGTGTTGCCGAGCAGGATCAAGCTGAGCCCGGGAATCTTGTTGTAATAGTCCTGGAGACGCAGCTGGTTGCTGTCAGCAAGCGCCTCCGCATCGATCGCCGTCACTGGAACAGGCACATCCTGCAGCCGCTCCACCCGCTTCTGCGCAGTGACGATGATCTCGTCGACCTTGCGCGCCGATTCCTGCCCGACGGGCGGCGCAGCGTTGGCTCGATCATTCGAATCCGCCGGTGCCTGTGCCCGCGCCTCCGCGACCTGCGCCATGTTGATGCCTTGGACTGTGCGCGACTGCCGTGCACCGCCCGCGGATGAGCGCGACTGATCCTGCGGCTCCGTATCCGTCTTCCGTGACGAGATCGCTGGAACGACAGTTACCGTCCGATCGTCGAGGTAGCGATAGGTGAGGCCGGTACCGGCGAGAACTTTGGTAAGCGCCTCATCGATCGTAAGCTCGCCGCGGGCGCCGGGCGTTTCGAGAATATCGACCCTCTTGGAGAAGTACACGATCTGCAGATCCCGATCCTTGGCGAGCGCCTGCAGGGCCGCGCCGAGATTCTGCGCGGGAATATCCGTGTTCTTTCTGACAGATGCCCGCGCTCCGTCCGCGACGGACACACCGCAGATCGCCAGACTCATCACCGCTGCTGCAATCGCCACACGCATGATCGCTCCCCTGCCTCTCGCGAGGCTTATCGTGGCTGTCGTCTTCGAGCGCGACAGGTTCATGCGTGTTAGAGCGCCTTGGAATCGAAAATGGACAACGGGGTCGCGATTTTTACCGGCCCGAGATGTAGACGGCGCCGCGGCCCTCCTCGATCCTGTACGTACCGGCGTCCTGCAGGAAGCGCAAGAGCGAGGCGGGATCACTGGACGAGAACGATCCGCTGACCAGCGTTTCGCCGAGCGCGGGCTCGGCAATTACCAGCGGCACGCTGTTGTAACGGTTGAATTCCTCGACGACTTCCGCGAGCGACGCGCCACTGAAGATCAAACGATGCTGCGTCCACGCTACCGCGGCGGTCAGGTTCGCGGCGCGCGGTTTACCGACTGAGTCCCGAGTCGCGGTGAGCTGCTCTCCGGCGGCGAGCGTCGGCGCTGCGAAGTGTGCGCTGGCCGCCGACGCTGCATTCCGGGATACGGCAACGCGCCCCTCGAGGACGGTGATCGTAGTACCGCTGCGTCTGCGGTAGACGTCGAACTGCGTACCCAGCGCGCGAACCTGTGTCTCGCCACTCAGCACGATGAACGGACGGGCCGCATCGTATGCAACCTGGAACAAAGCTTGTCCGGCAAGCAGGTCGATGCGTCGCTCCGAGCCGCTGTAGTGGATCCTGATGCTGGACCTGGCGTTGAGCTCCACGCTCGAGCCGTCGGCGAGAATGAGCGAGCGCTGCTCACCCACGTCGGTAGAGTAGAGATGGCGAAACCACCGGTCCCACATTAGCGCGCCTGCGACGACCATCAGCATCACCGCGGCAGCGAGCGCCGCGAACCGGAAGGCGGCGCCTGGCTCGTTCCCGCGCCGGGTCCGCACCCGTGCCAGGCCCGCCGCACCCGGTAGAGAAGCGACGTTTCCATCGCCACGAGCCATTGCAATGAGCTCCTCGAGGGTCTCGATCGAGAGAGCCCGTCCTCCACCCTCCTCCCAATGGCTCGCGATCTGCAAATACGCGCGCACATTTTCCGGCGAGATGCGCAGCCAGCCGTCGAAGCCCTCACGCACGCTGCGGCTGATTGAATCCTCCCTCAGCTCGACGAACCACTGCGTCGCTTCGTCGAGAGCCTGGCTCGACAACTTTTGTCGCTGACGCATGCTCACGGAAGCGCCTCCCTGCTCTTCTCGAGCTCGTTTTCGACGTACCTGAGCGCCTTCGCGAGGTATTTCTTGGTCATGCTGTAGGTCACTCCCAGACGCTCGCTGATGTCTTGCAGAGGCAAGCCGTGGTACCGGTGAAGCATGAGCGTCGCGTAGGCGCTGGGGGAATGCTGGCGCAAGCCCCGGACGAGGGCTTCGAACCGTTGATCGAGCTCGGCCTGCAGTTGCGGATCGTTATCTGGAATCGACTGCAGCTCGGCGAGCACGTCGGCGATATCCACGGTTTCAGGCGTCACGGATTGACGCAGTGCATGCTGATGCAGGACGTGGCTCGCGACGGTATAGAGATAGGCTTGCGGATTACGAATAGTATCGTGACGCTCGATGCGCAGCAGTCGCAGAAACACCTCCTGCACCAGGTCCGGCACCTCCGCCGCGGCGTTGCGCATGCGCAGGGCCAGAAAGCGTCGCAGCTGGCGGCCGTGATCCCGCTCGATGGCAGCAAGGAAGGCGAGTTTGGTTTCGGATGTCACGGTCCGGCGGAACAGGGAAAGTGCCCGGGTATTAGAGCGCTGGAAGAAGCGAAAGGGACAATCGGACGGGGAAAAATCATCAGATAAGGGCGATTTATCTGTATGGATGCACAGGCCGGGCGGCCGCCGCCCCGTGGCTGGATCGAATCCGCATCGGAAGCACCGCGCCCGCGGCGATGGATATCGGATCTGTCGAGTCGCATTTGTTCCATTTCCTGTCGCCACTGGGTAAGCCTGCAAAAGGGCTTTTGGGCACGCTTGCGCCGCTCGTAGGGGTGAGATCCGGGGGTACATGCGTCGGTTTTCCTTGCGTGCGCTGCTGCGCGAAGCGGGCAATGCCCATAAAGGCTGGGAGCGCCAGTGGCGCTCGCCGCAGCCCAAGCCCTCGTACGACGTCATCATCGTCGGCGGCGGCGGTCACGGCCTCGCCACCGCGTACTACCTGGCGAAGGAGCACGGCGTGCGTAACGTCGCGGTGCTCGAGAAAGGCTGGCTCGGCGGCGGCAATACCGGGCGCAACACGACCATCATCCGCTCCAATTATCTTTACGACGAAAGCGCGGCGATCTACGACCACGCGGTCAAGCTGTGGGAAACCCTCAGCCAGGAGCTGAACTACAACGTCATGTATTCCAAGCGCGGCGTTCTCATGCTGGTGCACTCCATTCATGACTTGCAGACGTCCAAGCGCCACATCTACGCGAACCGGCTGAACGGCGTCGACAACGAATGGCTCGCGGCGCGGGAAGCGAAGGAGTTCTGCCCTCCTCTGAATATCTCTCCCGATATCCGCTATCCGGTGCTCGGCGGCGCGCTCCAGAGGCGCGGCGGAGTCGCCCGCCATGACGCGGTGGCCTGGGGATACGCGCGAGGCGCGAGCGCACTGGGCGTGGACATCATTCAAAACTGCGAGGTGATGGATATCCAGCGCGACCGCGCGGGCGCGGTCACGGGCGTAGTGACGAACAAAGGCGCCATCAGCACCCGCCGCATCGGCGTCGTAGCCGCCGGACACACCAGCGTCATCATGGCCCGCGCCGGCGTGCGCATGCCGATCGAAAGCTTTCCGCTGCAGGCGCTGGTCTCGGAGCCCGTCAAACCAGTATTCCCCTGCGTGCTGATGTCCAACGCCGTGCACGCGTACATCTCGCAGTCCGACAAAGGCGAGTTGGTCATCGGTGCCGGCACGGACCAGTACGTCTCCTACAGCCAACAGGGCGGCCTGCACGTGACCTCCCACACGCTCGATGCAATCTGCGAGCTGATGCCGCAGTTCTCCCGCATGCGAATGCTGCGCAGCTGGGGCGGCATCGTGGACGTGACGCCGGACCGCTCGCCGATCATCGGTACGACGCCGGTACCCGGACTGTTCGTGAACTGCGGCTGGGGCACGGGCGGGTTCAAGGCCACGCCCGGCTCGGGCCACGTGTTTGCATGGACGCTGGCCAAGGGCGAGCCGCACCCGATCAACGCGCCGTTCACGCTCGACCGTTTCCGCACCGGCCGGCTCATCGACGAAGCGGCCGCGGCGGCCGTGTCTCACTGACGGGATCGAATCGATCATGCTGCTCATCCACTGCCCGTATTGCGGACCGCGACCGGAGATCGAATTCCGCAACGGCGGCGAGGCTCACATCGCCCGCCCCCTCCAGCCGTCAGCGCTCGACGACCAGGCGTGGGCGCAATTCCTCTTCTATCGTACCAATCCCAAAGGCGTGCACGCCGAACGCTGGCTGCACATTCACGGCTGCGCGCGCTGGTTCAATGCTTTGCGCGACACGGTGAGCGACAAGTTTCTCGGCACGTATCGCGTCGGCGAGAGCCGGCCGGATACTTCCCAAGACCATCAGGCGCCTGAGCGATGAATCAACCTTTCCGCCTCCCGTCCGGAGGACGCATCGACCGGAACAAACCGGTCAGCTTCCGGTTCAACGGGAAAATCCTTGCCGGATACGCGGGCGACACGGTGGCATCGGCGCTGCTTGCCAACGGCATGCATCTCGTTGGCCGCTCGTTCAAATATCATCGCCCGCGCGGCATCCTCAGCCATTCCTCCGAAGAGCCGAACGCGCTGCTGAAGGTCGACCGCGGCCCGGGCCGGATCGATCCCAACAATCGGGCCACGGTGACCGAGGTCATCGATGGACTCGCCGTTTGTTCGCAAAACCATTGGCCCTCGCTCGAGCTCGACGTCGGCGCGCTCAACGACCTGCTGGCACCGGTATTCCCGGCAGGCTTCTACTACAAGACCTTCATGTGGCCGCGCTCTTTCTGGGAAAAGGTGTACGAGCCCGCGATCCGCGCCACCGCCGGCCTCGGCGTGGCGCCAACCGAGCCCGATTCCGACCGATATGTGCATCGACACGCGCATTGTGACGTGCTCATCGTGGGTGGCGGACCGGCGGGACTCGCCGCGGCCCTGGCAGCGTCGGCAAGCGGCAAGCGCGTCATCCTCGTGGACGAGCAGCAGGAATTCGGTGGCGCGCTGCTGCACGACGTCTACAGCACGATCGATGGAACATCTGCCGGTGAATGGCTCCAACAAACATTGACCGCGCTCGGATCCCGTTCCAACGTCATCCTGTTGTCGCGGGCCACGGCTTTTGGTTACTACAACCACAACCATGTCGCCATCGCTGAGCGCGTCACCGACCACCTGCCGGCACCGTCGCCTGCTTTGCCGCGGGAACGGCTGTGGCAAGTCCGCGCCCGCCAGGTAGTTCTGGCCTGCGGCGCACACGAGCGTTCTCTGGTGTTCGCCGACAACGATCGGCCAGGCATTTTGCTGGCCGAGAGCATCCGCGTATTCGTCAATCGCTTTGCCGTCGCTCCCGGGCGTCGCATCGTCATTGCCGCCAATGGGGCCTCGGCATATCGGGCCGCGATGGATATCCATGCGGCCGGGATCGATGTCACGCTTGTCGACATGCGCAATGAATCTGCGTGCGGCGCCGAGCTGTCCGCACTCAGGTCGAAAGGAGTCAAAGTACTCACGGGACACACGATCGTCGGCTCCACCGGCCGCAAGCGGGTGACCGGCCTGATAGTTGCAGCGGCAGGCGACGGTGATCGTCTCGGCAAGCGCCATACGCTTCCCTGCGATTGCGTGGGCATGTCCGGCGGGTGGACACCGACCGTCCACCTGTTCTCCCAATCGCGCGGCAAACTGAAGTTCGACGATTCGATCGACGCCTTCGTACCCGGCACTTCGGTGCAGGCCGAACGCTCCGCGGGCGCATGCAACGGCGCCTACGACCTCGCGGCGTGCCTCGATCAAGGCTGGCAAGCCGGGCTGGCTGCCGTCGGCCAGAAAACGGGGCGTTCCTTCACGGCTCAACCCGCCACGATGAAGGGTTTCGTCCCGACACGCGTGCTGCGCACCGATGCCGATCCGGCGCGAGTGCGCGCTTTCATCGACTTCCAGAACGACGTTGCTGCGAAAGACATCAGCCTCGCCGTGCGCGAGGGCTTCGAGTCGGTGGAGCACGTCAAGCGCTACACGACCACCGGCATGGCGACGGACCAGGGCAAGACCTCGAACATGACCGCGTTGGGCCTGCTCTCTCAGACACTGTCGCGCCCCATCCCGCAAGTCGGCACTACGACGTTCCGACCGCCCTACACGCCGGTGTCATTCGGCGCCCTCATCGGCTCGAACCGCGGTGCGCTGTTCGATCCGATCCGCAAGACCGCGACTCACGACTGGGCCGTCGAGCACGGCGCCGAATTCGAGAACGTCGCCCTGTGGAAGCGCGCCTGGTACTTTCCGCGGGCCGGCGAAGACATGCATGCGGCGGTCAAGCGCGAATGCAGAGCGGTGCGCACCTCGGTCGGCATGTTCGACGCCTCGACGCTCGGCAAGATCGAAGTCGTGGGACCCGATGCGGCCGAATTCATGAACCGCATCTACATCAATGCCTGGACAAAACTGGCGCCGGGCAGGTGCCGCTACGGCCTCATGCTCAAAGAGGACGGGTACATCTTCGACGATGGCGTCGTCGCACGGCTTGCGCCCGATCGCTTCCACGTGACGACCACGACCGGCGGCGCACCCCGGGTGTTCGCCCACATGGAGGACTACCTGCAAACCGAGTGGTCCGATCTCGATGTCTTTCTGACGTCGACGACCGAACAATGGTCGGTCATCGCCGTGCAGGGCCCCAAGGCACGAGACGTGGTGGCGCCGTTGATCTCGGATATCGACCTGTCATCGGAGGCATTTGCGCACATGTCCGTGCGCACCGGCCATATCTGCGGTGTGCCAACGAGGCTGTTCCGCGTTTCGTTCACGGGCGAGCTGGGTTACGAGATCAATGTCCCCGCGGACTATGGCCGTGCCGTTTGGGAGGCCGTCTATGCAAGCGGTCAGGCCTTCGGCATCACGCCCTACGGAACCGAGGCCATGCACATTTTGCGGGCGGAACGCGGCTTCATCATCGTCGGCCAGGATACCGATGGCACCGTGGTTCCGGCGGACGTCGGGCTCGACGGCATGATCGGCAAGACCAAACCGGATTTCGTGGGCAAACGTTCGCTGAGCCGCCTCGACATCGTCAAGGAGAATCGCAAGCAGCTCGTGGGGCTGCTGGCGAGCGCGCCGGATGTGGTGCTCGACGAAGGTGCGCAGATCGTTCTGGACCCGAATCAACCCGTGCCGATGAAGATGCTGGGGCACGTGACCTCCAGCTACTGGAGCGAGGCTTGCGAGCGCTCCATAGCTCTCGCACTCGTTGCGGGCGGGCGCGCGCTCAAAGGCAGCACGGTTCACGTTACGACGCCTTCGGGCTTCACGACAGCGCAGGTGACCGAGCCGTTCTTCGTCGATCCCAAGGGAGAGCGCGTACATGGCTGAGCAGTTGAGTGGCGGAATACAGAACGCGCGTCGGATCACCGTCTTACCGACGTCTCGAGTCGATTCGGCCGCACAAATATCCCTCGCGCCACTCGAGCCCAGCGCACGATTCGCCTTGCGGATGCGGGCGGCGACTGCCGAAGAGCTTGGCGAGAGCGCATCGTTCCGCTTCGACATTCCGATCAATACCTGTGTCGTCACGAACGACCGGACCATTGCCCGCCTCGGCCCGGACGAGTGGCTCCTGCTGGCGTCTGACGCGGAGGGTGAACGGTTGTCGCGCGAGATCACCGCCGCGCTCGCGGGCAAGTTCTTCTCGCTGGTCGACATCAGCCATCGCAACGCGGCCATTGCCGTGGCAGGCGCTCACGCACGCGAGACGTTGAACGGCGGTTGTCCACTCGATCTTGGCGATGAGGCGTTTCCGCCCGGCAGTGCCACGCGCACGCTCATGGGCAAAGCCGAGATCATCCTTCTGCGCCCGGGCGCGGAAGCGGTTTATCGGGTGGAGTGTTGGCGGTCCTTCGCGCCGTATGTCTCTGCGTTCCTCAATGAGGTCGCACGCGAATTCACCGGGAAGTAAGCCCGCGCTCAGCGCCGCGGGCCGGGCGCAGACTCGTTGCGCAAGCGCGTGCCCGCCTGAATTCCCTTATCTTCCCTTAGAGAGGAAGGGTATATAGGACCTTTCTTCCTCGATGGGAGGCTCCATCGGTTTGGTCAGCATCGGGGTCGCAGGTAACGCGTCCCTGTCGATGATCTCTCCTTCCTTGAGGATCATATGGATGCTGCGATAGTTCGCTGCCGCCTGAAGCGGGTTCCTGTCGAGAATGAGCACATCGGCGATTTTCCCCGCTTCCAGCGTACCCAGATCTTTGTCCCTGCGATAAGCGACGGCGATGTTGCGCGTCGCGGCCCTGAGCATCTCCATCGGCGGGCAGCCTTTTTCCTCCATCGCCTGAAACCAATAGAAGTGGCCCTTGGCCAGATCGATGGAGTTGTCCTCACCCGGCGCAACGGACCAGGCCCTCGTCACCAGCGGATCGGTGAGAAACTCGGGCGGGAAGACTGCGCCATCGTTGGCGAGCAGGAGCGGCGCGCCGCTGCGGATGAGATTGCGAACGTTGATGTCGGCCGACGACCACATGGTCCGCGCCGTAGCGGCGAGCGTCTTCATCACATGCTCATACGCTTTGTTGGTGATCGGAAATACCGCAGCTCCCGCCTTGTGCCTGGCGAACGACTCCAAAGTCCGCTCGGGAATTGGTTCGGGGCCGGTGATATTGGGGTGCTGAATGATGTCGCATCCGGCCTCGATCGCAATCCGCAGACCCTCGACCGACATCGTATGCGCTTGCGCCGTGAGCCCGGCCCGATGAGCCTCCTCGACCATTGCCGTCTGCGCTTCGAGCGAAAATGCCAAGAAGGCGCCCGGCACGTGATCGTTCGAAGCATATTTGATGAAGTCGATCCCCTTCTCGATATAGACACGAACTTCCTGCGCCACACGCTCAGGCGTCAGCCACATCAGCCGCCGCCCCACGTTTTCGACCCATATGGCGTTGACGCGATTGACCAGAGCGCTGCTCGCGACTTCCGCGGTGCTGGTCAGGAAGTCGGCGGAATAGGGCCCGTCCAGCCCGATGATGTTGCCCGCGCAGAAAATGCGGCTGCCGACCGTCTCGCCAGCAGCGATCCGATCACGGACCGTCATCAGATACCTGCGCGGCCCGTAGGTATCGAAGACTGTCGTCTGCCCGCTCTTCAGCGCGACCTGCGCGGCCTCGGCGATCAGCTCTTCCCAACGCCCGGCGTAGCGCATCAGATTTTCCAGCCGCGCGTCGGCCAGAAGGTGAACGTTGGCGTTCATGAGTCCGGGGATGACGTACTTGCCCTGCGCATCGATGATCCTGGTGTCCGAAAGCACGGGCAGCTCGTCGCGCCGGCCGAGCGCCTTGATCCGCGACCCCTCGATCAAAACCGACTGTCCTTCGATCGGCTTGTCGGCGCTGCCGTCGATGACCGTAGCACCCGAGATCAGCAGGGATCTCGCCTTACGCTCACGACGTCCACGCGTAGAAGGTCGCGCGGCGGCAGCGGTATCCGCAGCTGTGGCGCCTGCGGCCCCTGCCAAGCCGGCGCCGGCCGCAAGGGCAATGAATTCTCTGCGTGTTGGCATTGGCATTAAAAGGTGTAGCTCAGGCGAAGGCCGACCGTGCGAGGACGCAAACGGTAACCGTAGAATGTCTGTACGGACGTGCTTCGGTACGTAAATGAATCCTCGCCGGTGAGGTTCTCGACAAACAGGCCGGCGCTGAAATCGCCGAAGCTGATCCGGGCCGAGGCATCGATCTTGATGTAGTCGCCCCCTTTGTTGTTGGGAGACTCGAGCAGATCTCCGTAGAAGGAGCCGACATAGATCGAGTCGGCGCGCACGTACGCAGGGTGGCCGGCGATGGCGAATTCGTATTGCAAGCCGAGATTGGCGTTGTACTTCGGGGAGCCGGCCAGGCGATTGCCCCTGGGAATGTTCTGGGCGAGCACACCCTCGGTCAAGCGGGCGTGAATCGACGAGGCGCCGAAATCCACGCGCAGCGGCCTGCCGATCTGCCAGCTCGCCTGAAGCTCGATGCCTTCCGACAGCGCTTCGCCCGCGTTCGTCACATAAGTGAGCAGGCTGCACTGCGCCTGACCGGATCCTGAGAATACCTCGACGGGCACATCCGACCATTCCATGCGAAAGACATCGATGGTCAGCGCCAGGTTGCGGTCGAACAGCGCGAATTTGCCGCCCAGCTCGTAGCTATCCACGGTGTCCGAATTGACGACCTGGGTGGAGATCAAAGCCGTGTTCGTTCCATCGATGACACCGTCGCCATCGAGATCGCACACTCCAGCAGGCAGACCCTGTTGGGGCCGGCCGAGGCGGAAACCTTGCGAGAAGTCGGCGTACAAAAGAGTGTCATCGGTTGCCTTGTAGCTCAGATTGCCACGCAGGCTGGTGCCCGACGCATCGCTCTGATCCGTTCGATGTATGCCCCCGGGACCGTAGAAAATCCCATCGGCGTCGACGCGGATGGTGCGATCGTACTCATAGGCCCGGAATCCTCCGGTCAGCGTGAACTTTGGCCCGAGCTTCCGCGACACCTCGCCAAAGGCCGCTTTCTGACGCAACTTGCGCCCATCGGCATAGGTGCCAAGCGAAGTCGAGGGAGGATACGACCGGTAGTCATAGTGGATCTCGTCATCGAGATCCTCGGCGTAGAGCCCGGCGAGGAAGTCCCACGGACCATCCAGCCGCGTGGCCAGGCGAATCTCGCCGACGTTCTCGCGATGCGGACTGGGCCCGTGGTACGACCATGGCAGGTCGAGCCCCAGATAGCCGAAAGCCGATGATTGAGTCCATTCGCTCTCGACGTGAGAGTATGTGGCCAGCACATTCCCCCATCCCACGTCGTACTCCACCACTGCGTTCAACAAATCGATATCCGTGTCATGGAATCCGGCGGTGCGGCCACCCGCGGCATGTTCGGGCGCGACCTGCAGAATGGCCTGGTCGTAAGTTCCTATGGTCGCCACGCCGATGCCGTCGGTCTCGGTCTTCTGGGACAGATAGTTCAGCGTCAGGCGCAGATTGTCCGTCGCCTGAAACAGCGCGGCGATCCGGCCGCCCAGAACATGGTATTCCCCCACCTCTTCCGCATCCGTCGCAAAGGCCTGCGCACCGAAAGGCGCGACGACGTTCGCTTGAAAGGCCGGAGCGGAGTGCGCCCGGTTTCGATAGAACCCACTGTCCTGATACTGATAGGCGACCGCTCGTATCGCGAGCTTGTCCTTGATCAGGGGAACGTTCACGACGCCTTGGGCACTGTAGTTATCGCCCCCCGCTCCTGAGGTGGCCGAATAGTCACCCCCCACGCGACCCTCGAAGCGATCCAGCTTGGGAGCGACCGGGATCGTGCGCACGGCACCGCCCATGGACGAGCTGCCAAAAGCGGTGCCGCGCGGACCGCGCAATACTTCGACACGCTCTATGTCCACGAGCTTGAGATCGAGATTCGAGGCCCCCGCCAGCCCGGCGGAGTTGGTGGTAGGCGTCTCGCCAAAGTACGTTGCGACGGTGGTCCCGGCCTGGAAATTCTGCGTGCTGAGCGAGGTCTCCATGCCGCGGATGACGATGGACTGGCCTTGATAGCCTTCGACCTGATTCACGCCCGGGATGCCGCGCAGATAGTCCTCGGCATTCACGAGGCCGCGGCGATCGATCTCATCGGCGGTAATCGCAGTGATACTGAGTGGGACGTCCTGGATGCTCTGCGCGCGCTTGGTCGCCGTGACGATGATCTCCTGCACCTTCGAAACGTCTGAAGCCGTGGCCGACTCATCACGCGCGGACGATTCCGAGCCGGCCGTCCTGGTACCTGCCGATTGGGCCACGCGCAACCGGTCCCGAAGATCTTTGCTCCGCTCGCCGGCATCCGCTGCAATGACGCCGCCGGCCGGGGCGTCCTCCGCGCCGTCGAGCTCCGAACGCAAGTTCTGCGCCGCCAGCACGATCGTTTTCTCATTCAGGAATTCATGTTTGATGCCCGTGCCGGCGAACAGCTGGCCCAGCGCCTGGTCGATGGTCAGCTCGCCTTTGAGCGCCGGAGCCCGAAGCCGCGCGACGAGCGGCGGATCGAAGAGCACGTTGGTGTCGGTCTGGCTGCCGACGGCGCGCAAGGAGTCGGCGAGCGCCTGCGCGGGCAGGTCGAAGCGGGATTTTACCTGGGCGCTCGCATCCGACATCGCCAGAGCGCACACCAGCATGAGCGCCGCCGCGAGGATTTCACGAATTCTACCGGGCATGTTTTGTCCCCATTCGGGGCAATCCGTCGCGCTGTGATCTCCCTGTTACAGGGTTAGACACGCGAGCGGCGGCCAAACCTCATCTGGGGCGCGGCTTCCCGGCGACGACGATCTCATGCCGTCCATCGATGATGCGAAGGCCGTACGTCCGGCCGAGCGCTCGCGCGAAATTGGTCGTGTCACCCGCCCTGAATACGCCGCTCACGGGAATAGACGCGGCCTCGGGATCTTCCACCACCATGCGCACGTTGCTGTAGCGATTCATCTCCGCCACTGCGTCCGCGAGCACCGTGTTGTCGAATGCGACCTGGCCGCGTTGCCATGCGGTTATTTTGTCCAGCTGGGGGCGGTCGAGCTGCGGCGGATCATTGCCCGCAAAGGTCAGTCGCTGGCCGGGAACCAAGGTGAAATTCTCGACAGAGGGAGCACCCTGAGGAGCCTCGCTGGATGAAGTGGGGCGTTCCGTCGAGCCGGAGTCCGCCGAGCTGGCCGCACTCGCGGCCGCCCCATGTCGCGGCAGATGCCCTTTTTCCGGCTCCGGCAAAGGTGACACGGTCACTTTTCCCTCGACGAGTGTGACGGCGATGTTGCGCTCTTCCCGCCTGACGATGAACGCAGTTCCGAGCGCGCGGATCTGCCGATCGCCCGCAGTCACGATGAAAGGCCACGCGGAGCGGCGCGCCACGTCGAACAGCGCCTCGCCCCGCTCGAGCTCGACGCGCCGGACATTCTCGTCATAGCGCACCTGCACGCGTGAATTCGTATTCAGGTGCACCCGGGTGCCGTCCTCGAGCGTCAGCGTCCGCTGCTCTCCGATTGCTGTCGCGATGGCATCGCTGCGCAAGTAGAGGACAGTCCCCGTCACCGCGAGAACGGCCACCGCCAGCGTTGCAAACGCCGCGCGCGAGAAGCTCATCCGGAATCCGGGCTGCTCCCAGCTGGCGAGCTGCTCGATCGGCCGGCGGCGCAGGCGTGCGGATTTGTCCCAAGTATCGGTCAGCAGCTCGAACGCGGCCGCCCGCTCGGGATCGTCCGCCATCCAGCGCCGGCAGGCTGCTTCGACTTCCGGCGTGCGATTGGGCCCGTGCAATCGCGCGATCCAGGCAGCCGCCTCGGCGCGCGCCGCCGCCGACGGTTTGAACTTCCCCTTGGAACCGGTGGCGTTCATTCCTGCTCGTTCACAGTGGCCATGATGGCCAGTGCGCTCGCCATGTGCTTCTCGATCGCGCTGATGCTCAGGCCCAGCGACTGCGCGATCTGGGCGTAGCTCAGTCCGTCCAGGCGGTGCATGAAGAAGACCTCGCGCGTGCGGCGGCTGACGGCATCGAGCGCATTCCTCATTCTCTCTAGACACTCATCGCCGGCCAGAACCTCATCGGGCGTGGGCCGGGTGTCGATGACCAGCGCCAGCTCCTCGGACTTCTCGTCCGCATAGAGTTCGCGATGCTCGTCGCGCCGCGCGTTCATCGCCAGCCGCAGCACCGTGCGCACGAGAAAACTCTCGGGCTTGCGCACCTCGCCGCCCTTGCCGCAATACTCCTGCATCCTGAGGAACGCTTCCTGGATCAGGTCTTCCGCTTCCTCGCGCGTGCGTCCCCTGCGCAGCAGGATTTTTCGCATGCGGCGGAAATACAGCGGCAGCCGGTCCATGTCCGTACGATGACACGAACGCGGGACGAGTCAACCGCAATCCATGGCCGCGAAAGGTTTGCATCCCAGCAATCCACGGCGCGGAAACTTCCGGCGATCTTTTTTGCGCGGCGACTGAGGTTTTCCGCAGGTCCGCGTGTCTGTGTTTTTGATGGACCGGCGCTTCCCTGCGGCCGGCGGACCTCGGCCCTGCCCGCGAAATCAATTTCCGCAGGTACTGCCCGCTCCCCGATCCAGATCGATGCAGCGGCCGTCCACTTCAGGAGTCTTCGCCCCGGCCAGCGCCGCCAGCGTGGGAGCGATGTCCACCGTCTCGACGGGTAGGTACTGCTCATACCCCTGCGCGCCCGGCCACCAGAACAGGATCGGCACGCGGCGATCGTAGTTCCACGGCGAGCCGTGCCCCTCTATGTATTTGTTGACCGGATCGACGCGACCAAACGTGACATACGGCTTGAACGCAACCAGAACGTCGGGGCTGCGGTCGGCATCGATGCTCTCCGCATAACGCTCCAAGAGCGTAAGCTCGTCAGGCGGCGTACCCGGCTTGACCTGAGTCTTTAGAATCTCAGTTTTGGTGAATGCCCTCTCGACGCCATGCTGTCGGTCAACGGACGCGAGTGCTACGGCGATGATGCGCTCGCGCTGCTCGGCGGAAAGATCCCGGTCCGTGAGATACATTCCGTTGAATTCGTACTTGAACGGATCGGACTTGAGACCGAGCTCGCCGCGAACTTCACTGCTCACCGCTTTGATGATGTTGAATGTGATGCGCTCTGCCGGAAAGCCGCGTTGCGCGGTGCGCTCGGCCGCGTCGATTGCGCCGTGATCGGCGGACAGCGCGACCACATACGGCACTTTCAAACCATCCAGCGTGCGCAGAAACGCGCCCAGGGCGCGGTCGAGATGGGCCATCTGGTCGCACATCTCCGGGCCCTGATTGCCGTACCGATGGCCCACGTAGTCGGTGGCGCTCAATGAGACCGCCAGCAGATCGGTCGCCGTGCCGCGCCCGAGCTTGTATTGTTTGATGAGCGCCGTCGCGAGATCCAAAGTCAGCTGATCCAGCACCGGGCTGGCTTTGACCCACACCTTGAAGCTGGCGTCGTCGCGGAACGGTTTCGTGGCATCCGCCGGCTGCCAGAGCGGCGGGACCTGGTGCACGATGCGCTGCCCGTCGTAAGTGCCCTCGCCGTTCAGCGCGGAACAGGTTTTGTCGAGCCTCTTCCATGCGGGCCGCGCCTTGTTCCACCGCCGGGTGATCTCATCGTTGAACGTCTGGACTGGAGCCGGTACACGCGCCTCACCGGCATCTTTGCTGACATAAGTGTTGAAGCCAAGCTCATCATCCCACCAGTAAACCGCGTCGGGATTGTGTCCCGCCATGGTGATCGCCGATCGATCTTTGCCGGATACGGCGACGGTGCGCGACTCGGGATTCTGCTTTTTGAGCCACTCGCCCAGCGTGGAGACGCGCAGATTGGCCGGACCGCGGGGCTTGCCGGCCCGCCCTGGAACGCTGACGCTGGCATCGTAGACGCAGTAAACCTTCTTGCCTTCCGCATCGAGCCACTCGTTGGCGACGATGCCGGTGGCCGACGGATGGCGGCCGGTCAGCAAGGTGGAATGGCCCGGGCACGTTTCCGTGGCGGCGTGGCTCTGGTAGCCGTTGGGAAACACGACGCCGCCGTCGAGCATGCGCTTGAGGCCGCCGGTAAACCGGCCGCGATACTGATCGAAAAGGCCGGCGGAAAGCTGATCGACTGAAATGGCGACGATGAGCTTCGGCGGCTGCGGAGCCGCGGCGGCCGACGTCGTGCCACACCAGAGCGCCGCGAGACCGACGGTCACGGCTGAGCCAAGAACGCGCACCATGGGACTCCTCATTGCTTAGACCCGTTTCCAGGGCTGATCAGGATTTCCAGACTTGCTTCGCCACGCGCAGGTTATTGTGTCCGAGGATGCCCTGCACCTGCGTGTCGCTGTAACCTTTCTTGAGCAGCCCCTCGGCGATCAGAGGAAAGCGCTCGGGCTCCACCATCGCCAGGCCGTCCTTGTAGCCCTTCTCCGGCGGATAGAGATCGGGCTGGCTCCTGATGTACGGATCCACCTCCATGCGGTCGAAGACGTAGTCCAGGCCGAGCCCGACGTGATCGGCGCCGATCAGCTGCACCGCGTAGTCGATATGTTTGATCAGCGTCGCGGTGGAATTGTCATTGTCGCCCAGGAAAGCGCCGATGCCGTTGATGTTGACCACGCCTCCGGTCTTCGCGCATGCGCGCATCAGATCGTCCGGAATGTTGCGGAAGTGGTTCTTCAAAGCGAGCGGATTGGAATGCGAGAAGATCACCGGATGCTTCGAATAGGCCATCGCGTCGCGCGCCGTTTGATAACCGGTGTGCGAGCAGTCGAGCACCATGCCGACGCGCTCCATCTCGTCGATGATCTTGCGGCCGTAGTCCGTCAGGCCCGTATCTTTGTCCTGACACCCGCCACCCAGCCGGGTGTTCTGGTTGTATGCGAGCAGCATCCAGCGCACCCCGAGCTGATAGAACAGCTCCACGAGACCGGGATGGGTGGCCACCGGCAGACCGCCCTCGATGTCGAAGGCGACCGCGAGCTTGCCGTTGGCCTTGGCGGCCTCGATGTCCGCCACCGTCTGCACGAAAACGTAATCCTCCGGATGCTGCGCGATCCAGCGCCGCAACGTCGCGATCATCGCGAAGCCCAGCTCCGTGGGAGCCGTGGCGCAATGGACGTTGAGGAACACGAAGTTGACGCCGGCGTTCTTGTGCCGGATCAATTGCGGGAGAAACGACTCGTCTTCCGGTCGCAGCGGCATGCAGGAGTGGTTGTCCCATACCAGGGTCCGCTGCATCAGCTGGCGGGTCCTCTCGGACACGGCTTGCGATGCTTCGGCGGGCGACTTCACTGAGGCCTTTGACGCGCCCGGCCAGGCCGGTTCGGCGGCTACCGCAGCCATGACACCGACAGCCGCTGTATGGGCCAGAAACTCACGACGAGTGGGCATCGAGGTCCTCCGCACGGGATTCAGCCGAAGGACCGCGAGTTTACCTTCGAGGCGTGCGGGTGGGACAGCAACTTTAAATCAATGCTTTTGCCGCTCGCGCCGCACCGGCTGACGGATTACAAGCCGGTCGCGCTGACGCCAGCGAAAATCCGCTCCAAAGGCAGCGAAAGCTCGATCGAACGAAAGTCCGCAACCGCGTCCAAGCCGCTCAGCAGCTGCGGCTGCCAATCCTCGCTGCGCCGATAGCAGGTGATTTTCGGTCGATCCTGCGCGACGAGCACGTATTCCTCCAGCGTCGGGATGTGGCGATAGTGCAGCGCCTTCTCCCGCTGATCGATCGTCCGCGTCGACGGCGACAGGACCTCCACGATCAGCTTGGGGTGGCTGAGGTAGTACTCCTCCATGCCCTGGCGACCGCACGCAACCATCACGTCCGGGTAATAAAAAATGACGTCGCTCTCGAACTCCAACCGAACCTTGAAGTCCGACATGAAGACCTCGCACGGCCCGCCCTGCAGGCGGCTCGAGAACGCGTTGAACAGGTTGCCGGCTATCTTGTTATGCGCACGGCTCGCGCCGGACATCGCGAAGATTTCACCGGCAACATACTCATGCCTGACGGAGCTGCGGAACTCGCGCCGCAAATATTCATCGATGGACAGTCGCTGAGCTTTCCGAGCGACGTCGTAGCGGGTGGCAGGCTCCTCGACCCGAAGACCCGGACCCGGTTCACCATCAGCGCTGTCGTCTTCCTGCTCGTCCTCGAACGCCTGCACATAGAACCATCGTTCGAGCTTGACACGATCCGCAGCCGGTAGTCGCTCGATCGCCTGTTGTATGTCTTGCAACGTGTCCATGGCGGTCCCTGTAGTTGGACAACACGCATGCATTGTAGACTATAAGCCTACCCGTATACACCCCTCAGGACGATGTATTCGCCCCCGCAGAGCGCAGCTGCAGCGGCGTGCAGCGGAAATTGCGGCGGATGAAGCGGCCGAAGTGGGCGCTGCTCTGGAAGCCGCACTCGAAGGCGATTTCGCCTACCTGCAGGTCGGTGTGCTCCAGCAGCCAGCGCGAGCGCTCCATGCGCAGGCGCTGGCGGTAATCGGACGGGCTCAGGCCGATGTCGCGATGGAAACGGCGCTCCAGCTGGCGGCGGCCGATCTGCAGCGTATTCGCGAGTTGCGCGATGCGCATCGGCGCCGCCAGATTCTGCTCGAGCAGGATCATGGCTTTTTTCACCACGCTGTCCCGCCCGCTCTCCGACAGCACGTTTTCCGGTTGCAGCGTCCGAGGCGGCAACGGCTGGCGTTCGAGCATGATCCGCATCGCCTTCACCGCGCTCGCCCGGTTGATGGTCCGTTCTATGATGTATGCGGCGAGATGCACCACGCTGGTCCCTCCGGCGCAAGTGAGCCGGTTACGGTCCACGACGTACATTTGATTGGATACGATCTTGCACTCGGGAAACTCACGCACGAAATCGTCGCGGTGAAACCAGCTGACACACGCCAGGTAACCGTCGAGAAGCCCGGCGCGCGCCAGCACGAACGAGCCGGTGCACAGGCCCGCGATCTTCACGCCCGCAGCAGCGGCGCGGCGCAGGTACGGCAATACGCCGCGCGAAGCCTTCTGCCCACCGTGCAGCAGGCCGCCTACGACGACGACGTAGTCGAACTCAGCGGGATCGCCGAAATCGCCGGTGGCAGCCACCTTCACACCGCAGCTGGATTCGATGAGCGCACCCTTCGGCCCCAGCACGGACCACTTGCAGCGCAGCTGCCGGCTGCGGTCGCTCTCATCCGCCGCCAATCGCAAGGCGTCGACGAACCCTGCGAACGCGATGAGAGTAAACCGGGGGAGCAGCACGAAGCCGACCCGTATGGACGGACCGGCCGAGGTGGCGGGTGAATCGGATTCAGCGGCTGTCCGCGCGCTCATCCGCCAAGTATGAGCGAAGACGCGAGCGGGTAAAACTATGACGTAGACCGTCTATCGACCCTGTCTGGCCGTTCGCCGTCGATTCATGCCTCAGCCGCACACCCGCTCGAACACGCGCAGGAAGTTCTCGCCGAGGATCCCGCGGATCTGCTCGTCGTTGTACCCGCGCTTGACCAGCCCGCGGGTGATGTTGGGCATATCGCGCCCGTCCTCATACCCCTGCAGCAGCACCGGCTTGCCCAGGATGCCGTCCTCGGGCCGGAAGCCGATCTTCGCGAAGCCGGGCGCGAACTGCGTGTCGGCAATGTGACGGGTCGTCTGCATCGGCCAATCCGTGCCGAGCCCGACGTGCTGCCAACCCACTTTCTTGACGATGTAGTCGACGTGATCCAGGAACACGTCGATGGTGGGATTGGGCTTGTCGGTGAGAAAGCGCGCGACGACGAGCACGCCGATCACTCCGCCGGTATCGGCCAGGGCTTTCAGCTCCTCATCGCTCTTGGCGCGCGCGTGATAGTAAACGCCCTCCGCGCACGTGTGATTGGCCAGAACGGGCGTCTTCGAGAACTTGCAGGCATCGAGCGTCGTTTGTTTGCCGCAATGCGAGGTATCCACGAGGATACCCAGCTCATTGCACCGCTTGACGACCTCGACCCCGTACGTGCTCAAACCGACGTCGATGCGCTCGGTGCAGCCGCCGCCGACGTAGTCCATGCGGTTGTAGGTCAGCATCAGCTGCCGCATGCCGGCCTTGTAAGCGTCGTCGACCGTGGAAATGTCGGGCGGAATCGCGCTGACCGGCTGGCAGTGGCCGTAGCACGCATACACGCCATCCTGCTTGGCTTTGCGGATCTGGCCCGCCTTCGTGACGAAGCGAATCCACGGCAGCTGGAATATCCGGTTGGCGGCCTTGCGCTCCTCGTCGAGCTCCTTTGATGGCCAGGCCGGCCCGACGTCGTGCGGTCCGCACGTAACGCCGCTCATCTGCCACCACGTCTTGATGAGATCGGACTTGCCATCGAGCGCCAGCTGATAAGGAATGAATCCCGCCTGGCCGATGGCCGCAACGCCCTTCACGGACGGATCGAGGTACTTCGCAAGCAAGGCGGGATCGTATTGATCATAGATGTTCATGCCGCCCGGACCCTGGAACACCATGTCGAAGATGACGCTGTCCTTGTGCAGCTTCGCCGCCCGCTTCTCCTCCGCCGGAGTCAGCCCGAACGGATACTGGCCGGGCAATGGTTTGCCGGCGGCTGCGACACGCTGCGGGTTCAGCAAAGTGCCACCCAGCGTGCCCAAAGTCGCCACGGTTCCGACATGCGAGGTCTGCTTCAGAAACTCTCTACGCTGCATCGTCTTGCCCCTCCGGCTGCTGCCGATCAGAGTTCTATCGTTCTTAGCGGCGGGACCGCCGGCGCGGCAACGGCAGGCGCAGGCCTGCCATCGCTTCACGCGCGCCGCAGTATATTTGTCTGCACGGTCCTGCGCATCTTCGCGCCGGCCCGCCGCTGCCACGCTGCGGCAATGATGACCCCAAGACGGGCTAGAACCGCGTGATCAGGTTGATACCGATGGTCCGGGGCTGAATGATCGCCGGGGCTGGTACGTCGCGCCAGATGAGGGCGGAGATCTGGCCCCGCTCGTCGAGGAGATTGCGCAAGTAGAGCTGGGCATCGATCGAGCGGATCGTCAGCCCGGCGCGCAGGTCGACCGTCGCATAGTCCGGCAAGCGGTACTGCGGCCAGTTCACGCTGCCGTCGAAGCCCGCGTTGCGGTCGGAGATGTAGCTCAGGGTCATCCCGAGCGTCGGCTGCAGTATTTGATTCGGAAATGCATAGTCGGCATTCAACGCCGCCGTAAAGCGCGGCACGCCGATGACCCGATCACCCTTGCGGCCGCCAAGCTGTGCATCGGCTTCCGACAAATACGCATCGGTGAACGCAAAAGCTCCGGTAACGGTGAACCCCTCCGCGGGGCGCGTCGAGAGCGCCAGCTCCAGGCCGCGAACGGTCACACCGCCGGGCGCATTGGCCATGTACGAGGCGGTGCCCGTTGAATTGAGGATCTGGAAGTTGCTCCAATCGATGTAATACACGGCGAGGTCGATGCCGAAGCGCCGGTCCTGCGTCTCGGCCTTGAAGCCGGCTTCATAGCTCGTCAAGGTATCGGCCTCGAAAGTCTCCGGACTCACCAGCGCGCCGCTGATCGGATCGAACTCGAGGAAGTTCGGGCCGCCCGGCCGGTAGCCGGTTGCATAGCGCAGATAGCCCGTCGCACGATCGCTGAAGTGATAGCGCGCGTTGCCGAGCCAGGTCACCACGTCCTCGCTCGAGCTGCGTCGCGGCCGTGAAATTGTCCATGCTCCCGTGCCGTTCTGCGTCAGCGACTGGTCGTTGCGCGCATACCGAAGACCACCGGAGATATCGAACTTGTCCGTCAGGCGCCAGGTGAGATTGCCGAACGCCGCATATTCCTCGTACGTCGACGGATATCTGATGCTGTAGAGGTCATTCACCGCCGGCTGGCCGTTGAGGTCGACCATGACGGCAGCCTGACGCCGCTCGCTGTCTTCCTTCGTGTAATAGGCGCCGAGCAGCCACTCCAGGCGCCCGCCGTTCCTGGAGGCGAGCCTCACTTCCTGCATGAACTTGTCGGTGTCCGATCCGAACAGGTAGCCGAACGAGTTCACGGGCCGGCCGAGCGAGTCGAGCAGATCGGCGTAGAAGAGGGTGTAATCGATCAGGAAGTTGCTGCGCGTGGTCTGGTAGCTGGAAATCGAGGTCAGCGCCGCGGGCCCGAAATCATAGTTGACCGTGGCGCTCGCGAGGCGGAAGCGCTGCTCGAACGGCTCGGTGCTCAAGGGGCGCTGGTCGAGGCGGCCGGCGGTCGGCGTGCCGTCGAAGTTGTATTCGGCGACGCCCATGCCGTCGCGATCGATGTCCTGCGCGAAGGCGTTGATGCGCACGCTCAGCGCATCGTTCGGCGTCAGCAGCAGGTCGGCCCGGCCGCCGTCGATGTTCGAGCGATTGACGTCCTTCTTCCCCAGGACATAGTTGTCGACGTACCCGCCGTCGTGGGAATAGAACCCGCTCAGGCGCAGCCCCGCCTTGTCCTGCTTGATCGGCACATTGATCGCCGCCGAGCCGTTGTAGCCCATGCCGCCCTGCGCGGTATCCGCGACACCGGCCCGTGCCTCGCCGCCAAAGCTCTCCGTATCCGGCCGTTTGGTCACGTATTTGAGCAACCCGCCGATGGAGCTTGCGCCATACAGAGTGCCCTGCGGCCCTTTGAGGACCTCGATGCGCTCCATGTCGAACAAACCGGCATCGAACGCCATCAGGCCGGCCGAGGCAAACGTGCCCGTCGAGCCGTAGGCCACTTCATCGACGTAGATCGCGGCGGTTCGGCTGCGATCGTAACCCGTCGTGACGCCGCGTAGCGTGACAGTAGAGAATCCGGCGCCGATGGTCGCGACACTCATGCCTGGCACAGTGTTGGCGAAATCGCGCAGCTGCAGCACGCCGCTCCTGGCAAGATCATCACCGGACAGGACCGTAACCGCCTGCGGCACGTCGATGAGGCGCTCCGAGCGCTTCTGCGCGGTGACGATGACTTCCTCGATCTGCTCTTCGCCGGCCTTTCCTTTCGAGTTGGGCACCAGCGTCCGCTCCTCTCGTTCATCCGAGCTTGCAGCCTGGGCGGCGTGCAGCGACGGGTCGGAAGCGACCCGGGCAAGACGTAGTGCGCCGGCACGCTCCTCCGCGGACGACGTCCGGCGATCGGTCTCCTGCTTGGGTCTTACCGCGCGGATCTCGATCGTGTTTGCATTGACGTACGCGTACTCCAGGCCCGTATTCTCGAGCAGTTTCTTCAGCGCCGAGTCCGAGGTGTAAGTGCCTTCAAGCGCCGGTGCGAGACGCGATTCGGTGAGCTTGGAGTAATGAACCAGCGACAGGCCGGACTGCTGGGCGAAACTCTGGAGGGCTTTGGCGAGTGGCTGCGCGGGTATGTTGAGCTGATAGCTGTCGGCGGCGAAGGCCAAGGTCGTCGCGCTCGACAGTAGCGCGGCGGCAAAGAATCGGGCGATGGCTGTGCTCACGGTCGTTCCCCCGGGATCGTTGGTTTGTCGGGTTTCAGTTCTCCCATCTAAGAAGACTGCATGAGCCTTCGAATCCACTACCGCGAGGGGGCCGCCCGGGTCAGGGCGAGGCTGCCGGCGCGCTCCTCGATGCGCGCGCCGGTATTCTGGATCAGGAAGTCGAGCAGGTTCCGCGGCTTGTCGGCATCGAACACGCCATTGATGCGCTCCTCCCCGAGCGCCGGGTCCTCGATGACGATCTGGCGGCTGTTGTAACGGTTGAACTCGGCCGCGACTTCGGCAATGGTCTGGTCCTCGAAGATCAGGCGGCGCTCGCGCCATGCCGTGACCTTCGCGATGGCCGGGCTGTCGAGCTGCGCCGTTGCGCCGTTCGAGACGAAGGTGACGCGCTGCCCGGGGGCCAGCGCCAACGGCACCGGCTGGGCGCCGGCGCGCGCCTCGCCGGATTTCGAGGCATCGCGCAGGGATCTCACCGGAGCCACCGTGACCTTCCCTTCGATGAGCGTAACCGACACCCTGCGCTCGTCGCCGCGAACGATGAACGCCGTGCCGAGCGCCCTCACCTGCCGGTTGCCGGCCGTGACGGTGAACGGACGCGCCGGATCCTTGGCGACGGTGAAGTAAGCCTCGCCCTCGCTGAGCTCGATGTCGCGCGCGGCGCCGCTGAATCTCACGCGCAGACGCGTTTGAGTATTGAGATCGATGGTCGAGCCATCGGCCAGCACCACGCGGCGCTGTTCGCCCGTCGCAGTGGTGTAGGTCCGGGCATGGATTCCGCTGAGCAGCCGCGGGCCAAGCGCGACGCCGATCGCGAGTACTGCCACGGCCGCCGCCGCCAGGAATCGAATCTTTCGACGCCGGCTCGCCGCGGCCGCGCCGGCGCTGCCCCGAGCGGATTCCTGTTCACCGGGTCTGGCAACGGCCAGCTCGACGACGTTGTGCGGCGGCACTTGCATGAGCAGCGTCTTGATATCCGTCGCATCATTGTTCGTGGCGCCTTGCAGAGCGAGAAACGCGACCTCGGCGCGCAGGTACTCCTGCACGTGCAGCGGCGATTGACGCAGCCACTCCATGAACGCCGCCTTGTCCGCCGCAGTGGCAGCCGCGCCTGCCAGCAGCACGACCCATTCCGAGGCCGCCTCGCCGATCGCGCTGAGGGCTCGGTTCTGAGCATCCTTCATCGCTGTTGCTCTCCCGCGTCGGTGTCGGCGAGCCGGTCCTTGCAGACGCTGATGCTCCTGGCGAGATGTTTGTTGACCATCTGTACCGACAGCCCCACGATCCGCGCGATCTCCTCGTACGTCAGGCCATCGCGCCGATGCAGCAGCACGATGGCCCGCTGTATCGGACTCAGGACGTCCAGGGCGCGCGCAAACCGCTGCATCTGCTGCGCATGCAGGAGCTTTCGATACGGATCGCCGCGCTCGTCCGGCGCATCGACGGGCTCATTGGTGTGCTCGAAGCGGTTGCGCGCGGACATGCGCCATTCGTAGGCGACGTTGGATGCGACGCGCAATGCGAAACTGCGGGGATCATGGATGGCGTTGGGCTCCTCCACCCGCAACAGCCGCAGGTAGACCTCCTGGGCGAGATCCTCGGCCTCGGCGCGGTTGGACATGCGGTTGCCGAGGAAGCGGACCAATTCGGGGCCTGACTCGGAGACGAGCCGGGTCAGCCAGTTTTCCTCTGCCGGGGACACGATGGGCCTATCTTGCACCTTTGAGGGCGGTGCGTGCAGGCGGATTCGCGTGGCGCAGGGCCCCTATAGAAGAAGACTGGGTGAGGGCCGGTTTCAACTACCTCGGTGGAGAAAATTTCTGCCGGCCCTTCGGCGAACGAGCCGCCCGCGCCGAGCGGCTATCGCCCCGGCTCTTTCAGCCGGTTGTACTTGCGCATGATCGCCTTCAACCGGTCATGCGGCAGCGCTTCCGAGCGGCTCCCGTCGGCTCCGATCATCGTCTCGGCCGCCACCATCGCATTGAGGATGGCTTCCTCGGTGGCTTGTGCCGTCGCCTCGAACAGCGGCGAGATCAGATCGTTGGAGAACATGGTCAGGCTAGCCACGGGTTTCTGTGTGGCGGTGGAATTGGCCGTCGAGAACGCCACGAAGATGTCGCCCGAATAGTTGCCGGAGGAGCTGCCGGTGCGCGCGAGGCCCATCGTGGCCCGGCGCGCGAGACGTTTTAACTGCCCGGGCAGGAGCGGTGCGTCCGTGGCGACGACAATAATGATCGATCCGACATCGACCGGCGCGGCGTTGCGTCCGGTACCGCCCAGCAATCGTTTCTCCAGCGGAATCTCCTGGCCCACCGGAACGCCGCGCACCATCAATTGGTTGCGCGCTCCGCAATTACATTGCGTCAGCACACCGATGGTGTAGACGCCGGCCGCGGTATCCACCCGGCGCGATGCCGTGCCCGTGCCGCCCTTGAATTGATAGCAGTGCATGCCGGTGCCGCCGCCGACGTTGCCCTCCATCGGCATCCCGGTACCGGCCCCATCGATCGCAGCAGACACATGCTCCGGCTTGACGTGAAAGCCATTGATGTCGTTGAGCGGCGGACCGTCGTACGTTTCGGCAACCACCGGCATCGACCACCAGGCGCGGCCGGCGCTGGAGGTGCGCGGAACGAACCCATGCTTGACCTGCCACGCAATGACGGCATCGCGAACGACACCCACGCTGTGGGTGTTGGTGATCATGACCGGCCCCTCGAGGAACCCGGATTCCTCGATCCAATGCGTGCCCGTCATCTCGCCGTTGCCGTTCTGCGAGAAGTAACCCGCGAACACCGGATCGAACCCGGCTTTGCCCCGCGGCAGAATGGCCGTCACTCCCGTGCGGACCTGAGGCCCGCCGGCGGCGTCGCCCGCGCCGCCCGAGATCAGCGTCGTGAAGCCGACCTCGATGCCTGCGACGTCGGTGATCGCGTTCAATGGTCCCGGAGTTCCGTCGAAGGGGACGCCAAGATCGCGCGCCCGCGGTTTTGGCCCTGCGGCCGCGGTAAACGAGACCAAAGCGGCCAGACAAATCCATCCCGCGCGCGCGATTGTGCCGGTCATGCCGAAACCTCCGTCGTTACTTACCGATATGGGATGCGAGCGACATGGGCTCACTTCGGCCGATACTCGCGCGGCCGCGGCCAGATCTCGCGCAATGTCGCCGCCTCGTACTGACGGCCGTTCTTGATCACGTACTCGAGCGCGGCGGTGTTGCGAATATCCGCCAGCGGACTGCGGCCGAAGACGAGCAGGTCCGCGTACTTGCCTGCTTCTATCGTGCCCACGTCAGGAAGGTGGCCAATGACACGCGCGGAGCTGCGCGTAGCGATCTGCAGGACCTCGTGCGGCGTGAGTCCGCCCATGGCGTACGCCTGCATTTCCCAGTGATAACCGAGCCCCTGAAGCTCACCGTGGCTGCCGAGGCCGACGTTGCCGCCCGCGCGGAAGATCTTCGCCGCCGAGGCCGTCAGGCGCGCGAAGTTGAAATCCTCGTCCGGCGCCCAGGTCATGCGGCGCCACTCGGCGAGATAGATGCGGGGCGTGAAGCGGTTGAGCTTCGCATCCTTCAACGGGCTGTAGCGGGATGCGAAATAGTCCTTCGACATCAGTCCGCTCGCCCCGCCGGTGAGCGTGGTCGCCGAGTATCCGGTTCCCGCCTGCGCGTACAGCAGGGCGACGTCACGGTAATAATCGACGCCATCCGAGGCATGCTCGTTCGCCGCGAATCCGTCGATGGCCTGGGTCAGCGCGTAACGCGGCATGCCCCAGTTTTCCGTGGTCGGCATGACGCCGATCTCCTGCGCCGCCTGGACCACGTACTGCCTTTGTTGACGGCTCCCCACCATGTACGACTTGATGTTCAGGGTCCGGTAGTGGTCCCGATACCGGCGCAGGATGGCCTTGGCCTGTTCTTTGGAGGCGATGCGCATCGAGGGGCTGAGGCTCGGCCCTGTCGTATAGTCGCGCGGCCCGATCAACATGCCCGCATCGATCAGATCGCCATAAACAAAGGTATCGTCCATCGACTGGGGATCGAATGAAGTCGTGACGCCGTAGGCAAGCGCCGCAGGCATCTCCCAGCCTCGATAGTCGATCTGCTGGCGGAGCAAAGCTTTGGAATAATGGGCATGGGTGTCCACGAATCCGGGCGTGATGACCTTTCCCGATACATCGAGAATCTTCGCGCCACGCGGAATCGTCACGCTGCCGCCCGGACCCACCGCGGCGATGCGATTGTGCTCGACCACGATATCGGCGTTCTCGATGATCTCATCGCCGCGCATCGTCACCGCGGTCGCTCCGCGCAGGACGAGGCGGGTCTCGGGCACATCGCGCGGCAGCTCGACCGCGATCTGCACGCCGCGCAGATGATCTTCAGCCACGCCGGCAGGCCGCTGCGTGCGTCCGGGCATGACGCTGTCGAAGGGGATCTTGTAGAAGGTCGAGCCGATCGACCAGACGATGGACCGCCCCTCGTCCGCCCAATCGAAGTAGTCCGCGCCGATATCGGTGATCTGCCGCTGCCGCGTGGCCGGATCGTCGATGTCGACGGCCGCGCCCTCGCCTCCCGTTGGAGGAATCGCCACGACATGCAGCTGGAAGTTACTCTGCGCCAGTGCCCACTTTCCGTCCGGGCTCAACAGCGCGTCGGCCACGGCAATCTTGCCGGAGAGCATGAAGTTATCGGTCACCACCTTCGCCGCAACGCGCGCTTCGCCGCCGCTCAAGGGAAACTGCAGCAGACCGCGGCGCGTATGTACGAATACGGAAGCACCGTCCCGGGTGAAGTGCGGCTTGCCGAGATCGGGCAGCTTGGGCAGGTCGTCCCAGCCATTGCCGCTCGCGGCCAACTGAGTAACGAGGTCGACGCGCCCGCCATCGGCGGAGAGGCGCACCACATCCTGCGGGAACGGCGCTTCGCCGAATCCCTGGATGAAATTCATCCGGTCGTACATCGACGAGCGCAAGGCCACGATGGTTTTTCCGTCCGGTGTATACACCGGCTTGCGGTAGTAGCCGGCGCTCTGTGTCAATCGCACCGGCGCGTCTTTGCCATCACTGCGCACTTTCCAGAGATATCCTCCGTCGGGCGACCAGCTCGCATAGACGATCCACCCGCCATCGGGCGACCAGGAAGGCTGATTCTCAGTCGGCTGATCCATCGCCATCGGCGTATTCGTGAGCCGACTCGGCTTCCCACCCGCCACCGGCACTACATACAGCTTGCCGAACGCGGCAAACACGAGCGTCCTGCCGTCCGGCGAAAGGCTCGGCGCCTGGATCACACGGGCACGCACCGGACCTGTCTCGTCCTTCTGCGCGAGCCTCAGGTCCGGGCCCAAGGCGAGGTCCACCTTGGCATTGAACGGCACGACACGCGACTCGGAGGTCTGCACGTTCACGCGGCGGATTTTCCCGCCGTAACCGATCAGGATCTCACGCGAATCCGGCGTGAACGCGTAGCCGGGCAGCAAACCCTGGAATGCGCTCGACCAGTTGATCATCGGATATTCGATGGGATACGCGAGACGGTCGTCCGCGCCGCTCTCCAGGTCGCGCAGCCGCAGCTCGCCGCTTCCCTCGAACATCACGCCATAGGCGAGCAGGCGTCCATCGGGCGAAATGACCGGTTGTATCGCGCCCGCGTCCGAATCGGGCGTCGTAGCCGAGTGGATCAATGGAAACGTCGATCCGGTGCGCAGGTCCCTCTTATATATGGTGTGCGGGCCCGCCTGCCCGTACTCGCCGCGCCCCGCTCCCCGGCCCGCAAAGTACAGGAATCGTCCATCGGACGAAGGCGACGCTCCCATCGTGTACGTCCCGGGTTTCGCGCTGCTGTCGAGGGGCGCGCCCCGCCCGCCGAGGCGGTGATACATCCAGATGCTCGTATTGGCGACCAGCTTGATGCGCGAATCGAACTCCGTCACGTACACGTACTCGCCATCGGGCGACCAGGCCGGCGAGGCGAACACGTGTTCCGTCTGGTGCGTGATCTGGCGCGGATTGGAGCCGTCGGCGGCGGCGATCCACAGGTTCTCGGTCCCGCTGCCATCGCTGATGAAGACGAACTCCCTGCCGTTGGGAGAGAACACCGGCTGCATGTCGAACGCCGGCCCGGTGACCAGCGGCCGGGCGTTCCCGCCGGCGATATCGAGCGAATAGATCTCCCCGAGCAGGTCGAAGAGAAGCGTCTTGCCGTCGGGCGACACATTCACCGACATCCAGGTCCCTTCGTCGGTGTCGAATGAGGCGCGCCGCGCAACTGCGGCGGCGCCGGCGGACTGAGCCTCGGCGGCGCCGCTCAGGAGCGCCAGCCAGACGACCAGAGCGCCGCGCACCGTTCCCGACTGCACCATGGATTCGACCTCGCCTTTCGTTCGTGGCTCGCGCAGCCGCCGTCGCCGCGGCTGGCGCCACCGGCCGCGACACTGGCATCGCGCCGGCCGTAAGACCAGAGACGCGGCGCCGGCAAAGTGCCTGCACTGTAGTGGGAGTTGCCCCGATACGGGTATCGCGACACCGACAGACCGCAGTGCTGGTCCACTATCTCGAGCAGGATGCGGCGCTGGTGATTGAGCAGCGGGGAAACACATTCAGCGTACGGGCAAAGTAGGTCAGCATCCGCGCACGGACTTTAGAGCACGGCGGGCGCGCCGCCGCTCGGGCGCTTCACTTTGACTCGGACTTCAACACGGTTGCCAAGACGATTCATCACATTCATGAGCCTATCGACGGTAAAGCGGTCCAGCCGTACTTTGCGGATCCGTGAAAAGTCGGATGCCGCGACCCCCGTTCTCGCCTGCGCCTGGTCATGAGTCATGCTCTCGCGGTCGAGTGTTTTGATGATCTCGGCCGCCAGGATGCATTTCAGCTGTTCCACATCCGCGTTGGGGTGCTTCAGATCCCGGAAGACGTTGCCGCTGCCATGGATCAGTCCTTTATGCCCTCTCATCTTAGTGCCTCTTTGAGCCATTTCAGTCTCTTGTCGATCAGATCGAGTTCATGCTGCGGTGTTTTGATGCCTCGAGTCGATTTCTTTTTGAACGCGTGGATCACCCATATCTCTTCGGCAAGCTGGACTGCATAGATCGTGCGTAAGCATCGCCCCGACATTTCAGTGCTATCTCGAACACGCCGGAGCCAAAGCCTTTCATTGGCTTGGAAACATCGGCTTTGCCGCCTTCGGCCGCGACCGTCAGCGCTCGCAAACTCAGCATCTGCGCTTCCTGCGGAAAATCCTCGAAAGCCTTACGGGCGGCCCCGGTCCATGAGATCGGCCGGGTCGAACGGGTCATCGAAGCTCCTTTAACCTGTCATATTTGACAGGTTTTTACAAGCGTCTCGAGAAGCGATGCGGGATGGCGAGATTTCAATGCGGCAATGAGCGCGTCAATGCACTCGACTTAACCGTCGAGGCAGCTGCCGACAACTGTTCCAGGAAGCAGGCGATCTCCCAATCCTGTTCGACGTCTTGATCCTTCAGCGCTCCGTCACGACGGCCATCGGATTGTTATAGCCTGAGTTGCGTCGATGAATTTGACCAGATCGGGTTCGGTCAATTTTTAGTACCGAACTCCACAGCCCGCACGGTACGCAATCTCACTGCCTATATGAGTTCGCTTACCGCGGTCAGCGCGCTCGTTTGTCGATCCAGGCGCGGACGCGCGTTTCCACGACTTCCAACGGCAGCGGGCCGCCGAGCAGCAGCAGGTCGTGGAACTCGCGGATGTGGAACCGGTCGCCGAGCTTTTTCTCGGCCTCGGCGCGCAGAGCGCGGAAGCGCAGCTCGCCGACTTTGTAGGCCAGCGCCTGGCCGGGCCAGGAGATGTAGCGCTCCAGCTCTGTTTGGATGTTGTGCGGGGCGAGCGCGGAGTTCTCGGTGAAGCAGCGGCGGGCCTGCTCGATGTCCCAGCCCAGCCAATGGATGCCGGTATCGGCGACGAGCCGGCAGGCGCGCCACATCTCATAAGAGTAACGGCCGAAGCGCTCGTAAGGATCGCGGTAGATGCCCATTTCCTCGCCGAGGAATTCCGAGTAGAGGCCCCACCCTTCGGTGAAGGCGGTCTGGCTGGAGTTGCGGCGGAAATACGGCAGGTCGGAGAGCTCCTGCGAGAGCGCGATCTGCAGGTGATGGCCGGGCACGGCTTCGTGCACCGTGAGCGAGGGCAGCTCGTACAGCGGGCGCTGGTCGAGGTGCGAAGTATTGACCATGTAGGCACCGGCCTGGCCCAGCACCATGCTGCCGCCCCAATAGCGCCCGGTGGTGTAGCCATCCGCAATGTCTGCGGGCACCGGCCGCACGCCGTAAGTCAGCTGCGGAAGCCTGCCGAACAGGCGCGGCAGCTGATCGTCGGCCCGTTTGGCGATCTCGCTCGCCTTTTCGAGCAGCTCCTGCGGCGTCTTGGCATAGAACCGCGGATCGGTACGCAGCATCTGCAGAAACTGAGCGAAAGTGCCCTTGAACCGGGTCTCGCGGATGGTCGATTCCATGAGCGCGCGAATGCGCGCGACCTCGGACAAACCGAGCTTGTGGATCTCATCGGGCGTCATGCTCGTGGTGGTTTCCCGACGAACAAAGAAGCGGTAGGTCGTCTCGCCGTTCGGCGTCGTGCGCCAAGCGAGCGCGGGCCTTGCGGCCGGAACGTATTCGCGCGCCATGAAGTCCGCGAACGCCTTCTGCTTGGGCAGGATGCGATCACGCACGATCGACAAAGCCCGCGCACGGTAATCAGCCTGCTGCGCGGCGGAGAAAGTCGACGGCAGGTGCGCAAACGGCAGCAAGAGCGAGCTGTCCTCGGGCTTCGTCGCAGCGTGGCGCCTGGCCACCTCGAGCACCCGATCGGCGACGATGCGCGGCTGCGTGTATTTCGCCGCGATGCCGCGCCGGAGGTTGGCGAGGTTCTGATCGTAAAAGGCCGGCAGCGCCTCGAGCCGCGCCAGCCACGCATCCGCGTCCTCGCGCGAGGCAATCGTCGTGGTGCGCGCCAGGTAATCGCCGAGCGTGTGGAAGCCGCTGTCGTTCTGAAACGGAATGCGGCCCAGGTCATATCCGGCCTCTTCCACCGACTGCTTGACGAGCCGTGAGAGGAACAGGTGGTTGAGCGCGGAGGCCTCGGAGAGCTGGCGCACCTCGACACGGCTCAGGCGCTCGCCGATGGCCGTGAGCGCCTTGCGCAGCGCCTGCTCGGCTTCGGGCCGCGCATCGGGAAGCCGGCGCAGTGCCTCGCGATCGCCCTCCTGCCCGGCGGAAACCGGATCGGCCTCGCGCAGGATGCGCTCGTGGTCGGCGATGATTTTTGCGAGCGTCGCCTCCGCCCCGGACGCGCCGGCCGCTCCGGCATCCATGCCTCCCGCGGCATACAGTCCATCCATGGACATACCCGCTCCGGCATCCATGCCTCCCGCGGCATAGAGTCCATCCGTGTACATACCCTGTGCCGTGGCATGCAGCGGAACGAAGGGCAATGCGAAGACCAGTACGTAGAGCGCACGCAGCATGGAGCCTCTCCGGGTTGGAAACATCATGGCGAACCGCCGGTAGACTGCGCCGGCCCGTCCGCAGTTCCCGCCCTGCCCGGGCGTTTGTACACGACGCCCGCCTTCATCACGAAACCCACCTGCTTGAGCACGCCGATGTCCTCAAGCGGGTTGCCGGATACGGCGATCAGGTCGGCGCCCCTGCCTTTCTCGATCGACCCAGCCTCGGCGGCAAGGCCCAGAAGATCCGCTGCATTGACCGTCGCGGCCTTGAGCGCCTCGGCCGCCGGCATGCCGTGCTTGATCATGAGGTCGAACTCATCGGCGTTGCGGCCATGCTTGGACACGCCTGCGTCGGTCCCGAAGGCGATCTTCACGCCGCGCGAATAGGCCAGCCGCAGCGCCTTGCCGGTGATCGAGATGCGCCAGTCGACCTTCGCCCGGACTTCGGGCGAGTAGGCGTTCGGATCGCGCGCGATGCGCTCCAGATAACCGTTGATAGTCGACAAGGTCGGCACGTAGTACGCGCCCGTCTTGAGGAACAGCTTGACGCCCTCCTCATCGAGGAGCGTCCCGTGCTCGATCGAATCCGCGCCGTACTTCAATGCCAGGGCGATGCCGTCGGCGCCGTGCGCATGTACAGCCACTTTCTTGCCATAGAGGTGGGCCGTCTCGATGAGCGCCTGCGCTTCGTCGTCGAACATTTGTTTGCCGAGGCCCGCGCCGATGCGGCTGTTCACTCCGCCGGTCGTCATGATCTTGATGACGTCGGCGCCGCTGCGGATCTGCAGACGCACGGCGCGGCGGCACGCTTCCGGCCCATCGCAGAGGTTGTCTTGCGGGATGCTTGCGGCAACGAGCGGGTTGAGCCCGAGCGACTCATCCGCGTGGCCGGCGGTAGTCGAGATCGCGGCGGCGGCATCGATGATGCGCGGCCCCGGCACCTTGCCTGCGGCTATGGCATCGCGCAGCGCCAGAGTCACACCGCCGTTGTCGCCGAGATTGCGAACCGTAGTGAAACCGGCCTCGAGCGTCTTGCGGGCCTGGAACGCCGCCTCATAGGCAAAGTATGGATCGCTCTGCGTAAGGCCTTCGAGCAGTCGTTCCTGCCCGCCTTTGTCGCTGCCGAGATGGACATGACAGTCGATCAGCCCGGGCAGCACGAAGCCCGTGCGCAGATCGATGACTTGCGCGCCCGGGTAGCCGTCGGCCGCGACGAAGCCATCGCGCACGGCATCGATCTTTGCATTCCGGATCACGATTGTAGAAGCGCCGCGCGGTGCCTTGCCCGGGTGGTCGAGCAGCCACCCTGCATGCACCAGCACTACGGAATCGGCCGCCGCTCGCGCCGAGGCTGAGAATGCGCACAGGCCCAGCACCGCGCAGGAGAAAAGTCGCCGGCCGGGAAACTGCAGAACTTTCATCATCGACCGGATCCTCCCCCTCTATCGTTCTTGGCCGCGATTTGCGGTCCCGAACAATAGAAGTGGAGGCCCTGCGCCGTCAATTGCGGAATGGGCTCCGCGCGGGAACTCACGTTCGAACACGCCGGCGGCCACACATTCGTGATTGCGTCGAAGCCTCCCGCCGAAAGCCATCAACGACCCGCCAGCCGGCCGGGCGCTGGAATCAAACGGCCGCTTTCACGGCAGGCCCGTTGCGCCGCCGCTCCACTGCTCGGGCGAGCCGATCCAGCACGTGCATGGAGCTTGTCCAGTCGATGCAACCGTCCGTGATGCTCTGGCCGTAAACCAGCGGCTTGCCCGCCACCAGGTCCTGCCGCCCCGCCACCAGGTGGCTCTCGATCATGACGCCGCCGATGCGGGTCTCACCCGCCTCGACCTGGCGCGCGATGCCGTCGACCACGCCGGGCTGGTTCTCCGGCCGCTTGCCGCTGTTACCGTGGCTGGCGTCGATCATGATGCGCGTGGACAGTCCCGCCGCGGCGACCGCCTTCCACGCGGCATCGACGCTCGCGGCGTCGAAGTTGGGGACCTTGCCGCCGCGCAGGATCACGTGACAGTCGGCGTTGCCCGCCGTCGTCGCAATGGCGCTGCGGCCTTGTTTGGTGACGGCGAGAAAATGGTGGGGATGGGAAGCGGTCTGCACGGCGTCCACCGCGATCTTCACGTTGCCGTCAGTGCCGTTCTTGAAACCCACGGGGCAGGACAACCCGGAGGCCAGCTCGCGATGCACCTGGCTTTCCGTGGTGCGCGCGCCGATCGCGCCCCAGGCGACGAGGTCGGCGATGTACTGCGGCGTGATCATGTCGAGGAACTCGCACCCGGCCGGCAGGCCCAGCTCGTTGATGTCGAGCAGGAGGCCGCGCGCCAGCCGCAGCCCTTTGTTGATGCGGAAGCTCCCGTCCAGGTCCGGATCATTGATCAGCCCCTTCCATCCGACCGTGGTGCGGGGCTTCTCGAAATACAAGCGCATGACGATCTCGAGCGAGCCCTTCAGGCGCTCGCGCTGCTCCAGGAGGCGGCGGGCGTACTCGCGCGCGGCGGCGGGATCATGAATCGAGCAGGGCCCGATGACGACCGCGAGGCGGTCATCGCTCCCGTGCAGGATGTCGTGCAGGGCGTCGCGGGCCAGAGTGACGGTGGCGGACGCGCGGTCCGAGCACGAGTATTCGCTCGCAAGCTCCTCGGGAGTGATCAGCTCGCGAATGTCGCGAATACGTAAATCGTCGGTACGGATGTTCATGAGGCGGCTCCGGTGGACTCGAGCCACTGGCGAAAAAAAACCGCCAGTGGGCTGGCGGTTTTTTCGGGATTCAAGGGTTCCTGATCAAGGTTCAGTCGACCGCAGCCCGTCTACCGCCAAAGGTTCTGGCCAGTAAAAGTACGCATAAAAGCGATAGCTGCGGGAAACGGTATTCATACGGACGGGAGTAATACCACAGGACGGCAGCACTTTGCCAGCCCGAACGATAAGCCTGATCATGGCTTTCAGGTCACACGTCCACTGACTCCTGCATCGACCAGGTTCGCATCCAAGAATGAGCCGAACCCGGAGTTCCAGCAGCTCTGTTTCCAGTGTTAACTACGACATGAGCTGGATGAGCCCTCGGACGCACGCTATAGTGCCATCATGGGTCGCAACATCATGTCGCACATCAAGTGCATGGGGAAAAAATTCGGTTTCACCGCTGGATTTTTCCGCGGGCTCGGCAGTCCTGTCGATATTTATCGATCACACCCATACCGAATTCAGCGATCGTCGGATGAATACCCTATGCGCTCGGACTGGCAGCAGATTGGAAAGGATTTCCGGTCAGTGATGGCGCAGGTATGGCCGGCCCAAAACAGCTCAAGGACAAGCCTCTCTCGGAACGATCGTCTGACCGAGTAATAGCCCAGGCGGCCCAATGGACCGGACCGCTACCACCCCCTGCAGCCCTTGAACATTTCGACCGGATAATTCCCGGCGGAGCTGAACGCATTCTAAGAATGGCTGAACAGGAGCAAGCCCATCGCATGGACGTGGAACGCGTCACCAACGTGGCAGCGATCGAAGATACAGGACGGGGACAGTGGCTTGGGGTCGACATTGCACTCGCCGCGATCATCGCGTCCGTGATGACGATTCTACTGGATGGGCCGTGGCAAGTTGCTGTAGCTCTGGTTGGAGTACCTGTGTTGGGCGCGGTCCAGGCATTGATCCGCGGCCGAGAGTCAGACAAGAGTTAATCCTGGCTTAACCGCCGAATCCATGCGCTATGGGGAAGAAATAATGGAAATTTACGTTAGCACCGATGTCGAGGCCGACGGGCCCATCCACGGACCGAACCCGATGCTGAGTTTTGGATCGGCAGCTTATACGGCCGGAAAAGAGTTGCTCGGCACTTTCAGCTCGAATCTGGAAACTCTGCCGGCGCAGCGGTGGATCCGAAGACAGCGGAATGGTGGGCGAAACATCCAGAGGCCTGGGCCGCGTGCCGAGAGAATCTGGAGGCGCCAGAAGCCGCGATGCGACGGTATGTCATTTGGCTCGAGGCGCTGCCTGGCAAACCTGTCTTCGTGGGCTACCCGGGCGGGGGGCGCCGAAGCTAATAAGCCTCCACCAGATCGTGTTCTATCGCTGACGCGTTAACATGGCCAGTATTTGAGAATACGAAACCACTCCGACTGCCAGTAGCAGGGCTCACTATTCCACAAGCTACACCGCCTCCATGGGCAGCTTTGCTGCGGTCTGCAACTGCCTCGACATTTAAGCCCATGGCCTTGACCTGCAATAGCAGCTCGCGCGAGAAATCTCCCGCCTCGCCGATCGGCTCGCGTACCGGCAGCAGCGGGTTCCATTCGTCATGAAACTTCGGTGTCTGGACGATACGGTCGCCTTTCATTCCATATTCAAGACTATCTACGAATATCTGGTACAGATTCAAGCGGCCGCTCACGCCTACCAGACCGCATCCCAGATAGGGCACGCCCGCCTTGAGCGCCAAGGGCAACATCGGGCCAGTGGGCACTTCGCCAACCCTTCGCGTGGGTCTCGAACCAGCGCCCATCGCCGCGAACCGCTCCTGCTGCCACGAAGCAGGATCGGTAATGGAAACGCCTTCTATAAAAATTCCCAACTCGCCCCAGACCGCGCTATTCACTGTATGCGTGAGCGTGGCCATATTCCCCTCGGAATCGATGGCTATCACACCGGCCGTATGACCCGGCTCACCATCCGTGTCGGGCGGGGATTTCGGATCGCGACGGCGGAAGTCCTTTGTCAAATTGGTGATCGACTCCGCTTTCAACGCCAGGCGGTCAGCCTGTTTCTTCTCAGCCAGCGTTTCGAGCGTTTTCCAGCCAGGGCGGTGCATAGACTCCCAAATCTGAGCTAGTGTTGCGTAGGAATAACGATGTGCGCCGCTCAGGTCCAGCTTCGGGAATACCTTGATGACCTCCTGCGCAGATAGCGCACCTAACACTTGTGAGACGCGGTAGATCTTCACCACCCAGTAAAGAGCTTCCGCAGAATTCTGATAGTGTCCTCGGGTTCTCAGATCGGCCAACTCGAGCAGCTTGAAGCGCTCCTTCCACAGGTCATTTGCATAGACTTCAAACTCGCGAAATGCAAAACTCGTATTGAAGCTTTGCCAGGCAGGAGCATATTGCTTGAGGTCTTCCAGCGTAACCTTACCACCCTCCTCGCGAACCGCCTTGACAAATTCTTCTGCCCAGGCGCCTTGATGCATGTAGCGGCTCCCCTGCTTTGCGACCTTACGCAGGAATTGCGCCACTTGCGGCTGGCGCAGCGTTTCGCCTGCCTTGAGCAACTCTCCGTTCGCATTCTGGAATATTGCCCGGCCTTCGGGTCGACGCGTCAGGACATAACCGCGCCTTTGCAAGCGATCGGCAAACTCGGCGGAAAGCTCGAATCCTTCTTCAGCGAAATAAATGGCAGGCTCGAAGATTTCACCAAAGGCCAGCTTGCCGAACCGCTTGTGAGCCGCTTCCACTCCCGCCATAAAACCCGATACCAACACTCCCCGTCCGGATGGGGTACCGTAGGGTGGAACGGACAAAGGATCTTTCTCTTCCATAGGTACGGCCCAGGTAAAGTCGAGAAAATGAACCTCCCCGGTCTCAGCCTCGAAATACGTGAGGCCGCCGGTCCCTGCATAGCTCATCGGTCCACCGGCCGTTAAAGCAATCTGCGTCAGCGCAGTCGTCAGCACCGCATCCATGGCGCTACCGCCCTGCTGGAGAGCCTTCACACCCGCATGCACCGCCATCGGAACGGAAGTTGCTGAAACCACTCCGTGCTTTCCGCTCGTTTTTAGGCCCGTTCTGTTTTTCAAATCGGGCGATCCGCCGGCAGTCAGCTCCAGATAGGCTTGCAGTTCGTCTCTAGGCCAGGATCCGGGAAACAAATCAACCGGACCACCAGCAACCGTGGCCGCGTTGTCTATGCCATCCGGTGCCCATGAATGCCGCTTCGAACACGCACTCAGTCCGATAGCTGTGACGGCCATAACAGTACACAAAAAGCCCTTAAGAATGTTCATTTCATGCGTCCCCATATTACGTGCCAGCCGGCCCGAGCTCTCGCCCGTCGTCGTCTGTCGGTAGTCGAAAAAACGACCACCAGCGGTCAACAACAAGCGCTCTGTGAAGTTAAAATATAGCTCTCCAAACACCGCTTTCTCCTCAACGGACACCGCTGAGTCCTGGTCGAGCCAACGCGCACCCGCCAATGGATCGGCGGCCGGATCGCCAATCCAAGGCATGTAGCTGCCTACCAAAGCCCGATCGGCGTCCCTGTAGTGCAGTCCGCCGAGCCATTGGAGCTTGCCGGAAGTGTGCGACCATACCCTCACTTCCTGCGTAAAGGCCTCCCGGTCATTAGGAAAAATCTGGATTACGGGCAAATCGACGGCGCCAAAGGACGGCCCCACGACCCTACCCACAGGCAGGCAGTCTTCGAAGCTGGCGTAACCTCTCTGGCTGATGTCCTCGCTCGAGATAGCGCTGATGCTCGAAGCCACGTCGTTCATCGATTGCGCACCGCGTTTCATCGAGAGCTGCAAATTGAACGGCATCGATCCGCAGCGCTATCTCGAATACGTGCTGGTGTGCATCGCCGAGCGTTCGAGGCGGCCGCATTTCAGAACTCGCGGCGTACGTAGTACGGTAAGTGCGGTCGGTAAGCCGCTGTGTCTCAGTCATCTAGGATTGCCGCCAAACCTTGAACTTCGGCTACCGCAAATGCCCAGGCAGCAGGCATCAACTGACCGCCGCCTGGAGCCGCTCGATAAACCAGAAGGTGGCGGAGGAACCGATGGCGTACGGCGGCACCCACCGCATCCAGAGCGACACGCGCTTCGGCAGCCGAAATAGCATCCAGCCAAGGGCCAACACCACGGCGATGAACATCAGCTGGCCCAGCTCCACTCCGACATTGAACAGCAGCAAGGAGAGCGGAATGGCGTTCTGCGGCAGGCCAATCTCAGTCAACGCGCTCGCAAAAGCGCAGCCGTGCAATAGACCGAAGGTAAACACAATCAGCCCCGGATAGCGCACCGTGAGGCCATCCCGGCCTCGATAGTGATGGACCAGCTCGACTGCGACGAAGAGAATGCTCAGCCCCACCAGCGCTTCGATGAGCGCAGGACGAGGGGCGATGAAATGCAGCGCGGTCGCGGCGAGTGCCATGCTGTGCGCCACGGTGAATGCCGTGATGGTCTTGATCAGCGTCATGCGCGAGCGCACAAGGAGAATGAGGGCGAGCACGAAGGCCAGGTGATCGATGCCGGTCAGGATGTGCTCGATGCCGAGAGTCAGATAGGCGGGCACAGCACGGCCGCTGCCTGTGAGACGCAAGGTCATGCTCGGCGCCTGTGGGTGCAGGATCTGCTGGCTGGTATCACCGCTGGCCAGGCTGATGAAGACGAGTACATCGGTAATGGTTTGTTCGAGACCGTCGATGCGCAGCGTGCGGCCTTCGAGACCCTGCTCGCCCGCATCAAGATTGCGCCAGCGCCGGATTTGAAAGCTGGGGGAACTGTCCACGTCGGTTGGGGGCCGATCGAGCAGTCCACCGCTGATCAGCGGCTCAAGATGCACCCCCAGGTTACCCATCGTGGGCTGCTTCCACAGGATGTCGTAGCGGTGGTTTGGACGCTCCGTGACCTCGAGGAAGGCGGGACGGACTTCGTGGGCGAAGGTGGGTAGACTTATAATAGCCAGGAACGGAACGAGCGCGGCGTGGCGGATGTGCATGCCCTATCTCGTCGGAGGCTTGGACGGCGCGCTGGATGATGGCGGAACGATGAGCGACCGTCCTGCTTGATCGTCTCGCACGATGTATTTCGCGCGCAGCTTCTCGAAGGCGCGGGTGTTCATCTGCCGGCGCTGCTCGTCCTGGTAATCTGCGAGCACACGGTTTTGGACTTCCTGGAACGCCGGTAGTGTCGGGGGCATCTTTCCGGTCACGTAGATGAGGTGCCAGCCATAGCCTGACCGGTAGGGACCCGACCACTGGTTCGCGGGCAGCTTGAACAAAGTCTGAGTCAGCTCCGACTCGCCGAGGAGTCTTGACGCTTCATCCGGCACCAGCGAGCTCACGTCGGAAGGGCCGGGGAAGGAATCTCCTTGCTCTGCCGCACGAGAGACATGCGTGGCGCGCAGTTTCGCGAGCGTCTTGACGGCCCGCTCTTTGGCCGCCGCCTCGCCATCATGATCGACGGAAAAGTACACGTGACTGAATGCCACCCGCTCGGGGATCAAATACCGCGCCTTGTTCTGCTCGAACCAGCGCTGCAGAACCAGCTTCGTGGGTATATCGGCCACGGCGAGATCGGTCTGCAGGAACTCGTATTTCTGCACGATGCGGCGGCGGACGATTTCGTCGTCCTGGTCGAGATTGAGGGCTCTGCCTTCGCGCAGGTAAATCTCTTCACGGACGTAGCGGTCCAGGAGTTTCTGCAGTTGATTGGCGGTCGGGAGCTGGCCGAACTGGCGGAGATAATTCGTCGCAATGCGCTGGCGGTCGGCCGGGCCAACCTCAATGAGGTAGCGGCTTTGGTGAGCGCTCCAGTAGGCGCTGGCGGCCCAGATCAGCAGGCCCAGCAGCACAAAGTGCACGAACGGCTCGCGTACCGCTGCCCCCAACCACCGCCTATCCCTCTTGGGCGGTACGGCGGGACTGGCGGTCGCTTCCCGTTCGACCAAGGCAACGACTTTAAACGGATGAGCCCGCGCGGCCATGGCACGTCATCATAATCTGAGCTCGAACCCTACGCGCAGCGTGCGCGGCTCGACGGGATGAAAGTGGACGTCACTCTGCGGTGCCGCCTCACCCGGGAGCTGCGACTCGTAAAAATAGGTGATGTCGTTGTGGTCTGTGTCAAACAGGTTGAAGACAGACACTCGCGCGCTCAGTCGATCCGAGAAGCGAAAGCCGCCCTCGATGTTGGTCAGTGTAGTGGATTTCGAACGGACGGAAGCGTCCTCGATCAGGGCCGCAGGACCCAGGTACCGCAGACGCGCTCCACCGAACCAGCCGGACGGGTGCTCAAAGGCTACCCCGAGCGAAGCCACTCGTTCGATGGCACCGGTCATCCCGCCGTAACTGCACCCCTGAGTTGAACAGCAATGTGCGACCCTTGATGTCGAAGGCCTGCTCATAGCGCCATTCGCCCCCGAACATGCGTCGGTCATCGGCCTGCTCGAACTGATCGCCATTCTCCGGATCGGTGTAGTAGGTGAAGTTCGAGAACAGAGCAAGATCGTAGTCGACGCTGTATACCAACCCACGCCAGGCGCCAGCGCCCAGCGGCCCCCAGGCATTGGCGGAGGCGCTGTAGCGGTGGGAGCGGCCGCCATCGCTGGGATCAATAAACCCGAACCGGTCGAGCGCTCCGGTCTCCACCGCGCGCAGCGGAATCTGGTCGGTCGAACGCCACTGACCGTCGTAGGCCATGAAGGCCGTATTCCAGCCCTGCTCGGAGGTTCCGCGGGAATATTTGGCAACGAGGTTGGTCCCGCGCAGATCCTCGTCCAAAAGCCAAGGACCGTCCGCGCGATTGTGCTCGCCGGCCAGGAGCAGATCGCCGCCCGCGAGTCGCGGTGAGACGCCGGCGACGAGGCGGGAAAAGGCGTCTTCGCCGACCGTCACGGACAGAAACGGACGATTGAAGGTTCGACGATAGCGGATAGCGGCCGAGCCTGCGGCCGAGAAATTGCCCTGATCGAGGTAGTAAGTGCCTTTGCGGTAATCCAGCCGCTCGAGCAGCTCCGGGATGACGAAGTTCAGATCCGAGTAGCCCTGCCCGTGTCCGTGCGTAGGCATGTTCACCGGCATACCTTCCACATAGGTCGCGAAGTCCGTGCCATGATCGAGATTGAATCCCCGCAGGAAATATTGATTGGCCTTCCCGTCTGCGCTGTGCTGGGTGACGATGAGGCCGGGAACGACCTCCAGCACCTCCGCCGTGCGCAGGATCGGCCGGTGCTCGAGCTGCCCGACCAGTACAGTTCCGGAGCTGGCAGAGTGCGCATCACCAAAGAGCTCGACCCGCTGCGCGGTGACGACCACCTCTTGCAGTTTCCGGCCGCCGGCATGACTGATGATACAGACGAGCATCAGAAGCCATCCACAGAACAACCGGTGGATCACGTGTGCCATGACGTTTTCAGGCACGCACAACGCTGGAAAAATCGAAACCTTTCACAAGACCGTGGAATCCGGCTGCAAGGCTGAAAGCTCCAAGCTTCGTGCTGCCGGACACCTGGTCCTGCAAGCCGGACTCGGGAGGCCTGCTCCCATCATCAGTGCGACACCGACTCGAAAGAATTCTCCGGAGAAGATCCGTTCGTTTGTTCGCGCCTCAATCAGAAGGTATACCAAATCGGCGATGACCAACCCCGCTGCTGAATGATTGCCGATACGTCCTCAGCAAGCGGTAGCTTTTTCTCCAGCGCCAGCAACGTAGACCAGCGCGGCGTCGGGATTTCCAGCACACGCAAATAGTAAGCCGCTAGTTGGCGGTCATTGAATTGCGGATCCCGCCAAACGGCCCTGATCTCCGTACTGCCAATGTCGTTAGCGTACCGCCCAGTCTGAAGGTCCACCGTATTACCCACGGCGAGAACCTTACCGCTCTGCGAATCACGCCGTCGATTCCCCGACCATGCGACATCGAAGACCTTTTCCTGCTGCTTGCCATTCTCCTCCCAGACCTTAACGACCTGCACCCGATCCAGATTGCCGCCATTTGGATCCTTGCTTGCCCACACCACGAAGGTCGGGGCGGCGGAGCTGGCGGGTTTGGCAGGCAGATCGCCGCCCATGGGCACGCCGCCCGCATATGCGGCAGCAACCCAGTCTTCTTTCTCCAGTATCGTGTCGTCAAAATGCCATCCACCGAAGAAGCGAAACCTCAATCTCGATCCGGTGGTAGCAAAAGTCTCCTTGCGGCGCAATGCATCGTATATCGAGTCGCGCGTATTACGTTCCGCCCAGACGCCGGTCAGGTTACCGGCGGTGAGCCGCCGTGATCTGGCCCCGCCGAGCAGCTCCCGCGCCTGATCCCGAGTTAGGCGGCCGGCATCGACGTTGCGGCTTTTTCCGCCTGCGAAATCAGCCTGTGCGCTCTCGGAAAAGCCGTTGTGATAATCAGACCCACCGACGAAACCGAACTTGTACGGATTGGCCCCGATTTCACGCTGAAGCACCAGTCCACGGCTTAACGCATCCCGAACATAGGAACCCTGCAGGCGGCCCGCGCGACGGCGTATGCCCTCCCAAGAGTCGACGATTTCGTAGTCGGCGAACTCATCATTAGGCGAGAGCAGCGGGTGGGTCTCCGAAGACCCCTTAGTCTGCGAGATCTCGCTCAGCGGCTCGTTCGTCTGGCGCAGCTGCACATAGTTCTTCGCGATGGGCAAGATGAAGCTGTCGATCCAATCGTACATCAGACCGTTGCTGCCATTACCGTTATGCGGAATAGCAAGAGCCTCGAAACCCTGCTTGCGAATGGTTTCCAGCCAATTCCACAAGTCCTCTGGAGCCTTGGAATCCAGGCTGGAAAAGGGGAAAGGCGCGGCATCGCCCTTGAAAATCACGTTACGATGGAGATTCCCCCCGTTTTGAAACGCCGTCCATTCATAGGCAATGAACGTGGTAAATTTACCGGGCACATAGTGGCGGTTGGCGAACTGGATTTCGCGCGCCCACGCGGCAGTGGCGAGCGGCTTCAGTTCGTCCGGCAGCTTGTTATTGCTGCCCACGAAATAATCGCCAAGAAAGCTGTAGTAGAGGGCCCTATCGCGCAATCGGTCGGTGCGCAATGCCCTGGACGCCTGCGCCATTCTGCTGCGATAGTGCGCGCTATCGGGGTCGTCCAGCGCCGGCAATACACCCAGATTTTCAGCATGATCGGTGACGGCAAGGAAGTCCAGCGGCTCGCGGCGCCGCACGTCCTGCCCCAGATAGTTCACCACCTCGCCTTTGGCGAAACGATACGCCTCCTCCGGATCGACGCTGGTGGTGCCGGACAAGTAGGCATCTATGGAGTAGCTGGTGTGAAGATGCAGATCACCGAAATACGCCTCGCGTAGCGGGTTGTCTTTTGCAGCTTGTGGCTCGGCGAACACCGGTACCGTCGTCAAAAGCGACAATACAAGCCAGAACGACATCACCGCGGAAGTTCTCATGATTATTGCCTATGCTTCAGTGGCGTATTGCCGTCGCTCACCACCAAAACCCTTAGGCCGCAGCAGCACCCGGCGGTTTGAGATCAGCTCCTGCAAGCCGAACTCGGGAGGCCTGCTCCCATATCAGTGCAGCACCAACTCGAAAGAATTCTCCGGAGAAGATCCCTGCGTCTGTTAGCGTCTCAATCAAAATTGATAATCCACGTTAAGTCCGATCGTGCGCGGCTGAACGGGTACAAACTTCGGCTGGGTCGGATCGTTGATAAACTGCAGACCCGTATAAGATCGGTTGTTGAGCACGTTTGATCCATAGAGCTGCAATGTTAGAGACTTCATCGCCAGACCAGTGTACAGATCGACGATATTTTGCGGACCCATTGGCATCGGTCTTCCAGTATGCGCCAGCTGATTAACGATGGCGTCACGGTAACGATAGCCACCGCCAACGAGAAGCGACATGCGCTCACCTAGCGAGTGGCTGTAGCTCACCGTCGTTGAGCCGGTCCAGCGTGGAGCGATAGGCAGCTGATCACCCGCCTTACCACCCGACGCTGGCGCATCCTCATCCAAGTGCGCATCCGTGTAGGCGAGCGTGCTATTGAACCTCAAGCTCTGTGTCATCTGATAGCTCATCGCCAACTCAATTCCTCGGCTGCTCGCTTCTCCACCATTGCCGGCATAGGCGAGGCCTTGCGGGCTCAACGTCTGTATCTGAACATCAGACCAGGCGACATAGAATACCGACGCGTCGAGCTGTAATCGCCTATCAAGGAACTGACCCTTAACGCCCGTTTCATAGTTGACCGTCTCATCCGGGGCGACGATGCCTGGAGTGCCAAACACGGGATTACCACACGGAGTGCCGTCGCTGTGGAATTTGCAGCCGTACCCAGGTCGATACCCGGTTGCCACCCGCGCATATACCAGCATGTCTTGTCTTGGGCGGAAACGGGCGTTCGCCATCCACGTTGTGACATCCACAGACGGCAGGCTATCGTCTGGGGGCGTCCTGAGGGCGCCCTGGATCACGCCGCCACTAATAATATTTCTACTTCTCTTCTTGTAGGCAGAGCGGCGGATACCACCGCTGACATCGAAGCGGTCAGTAAATGAATATGTGAGGTTTGCGAACGCCGCGCCTTCCTGCCAGGCCAGATCCCCTCCTGAGTTGCTAAAGAGCAGGTTATTAACCTCCGGTAGACGCACATACGATGGAGTAAAGGTTGGCAGGCTTTGAAATCCGTCGATGTTCTCCTTTGTGTAATAGCCACCGAGCATCCATTGCATGCGCTGGTGGTCCGGGGATGTCAAGCGGAGTTCCTCAACAAATTTAGAAACCTCACCACCGTATTCAAAGAGAGCGAGCGCGTTGGCAAACGGATAATCGATACATCCGGGATTGGTCGGTGAGGCTGCGCCTGGCATACAGTACCGCCCATAGGGCACTGAGTAATCCTCGGCCCGGTTCCAGCTTATTTTTGACCAACCCGAAGCGCTGATCAGCGTAGCGAAGCCAAGGTTCCAATCGACGCCTAAGGAATAGTTGCGCGTCTTCTGCTGAAAAGGCGTTGGAAAGCGAGTGCTCACCACTTGAGATCCATAGAGCGGATCCTGCGTGGTACCGTTCATGGTGACGGCCGCCACACTGCCAGCCTCGTTGTCCTCCCCCAGGATAGTGGCGCGCAGCGCAAGGCTGTCAGTAACTTGCCACAGCAGCGTTGCCCGGCCACCCTGCTGCGTCGAATCGTTGGCGTCCTTCACGCCAATTCCAATGTTATCAATGTATCCATAAGTGTGTTTTTTGAATCCACTCAGACGTACCCCTAGCGTATTGGTAACGATCGGGAAATTGACCGCAGCGCGTGCGGTCCAATCAACTCCCCCACTGTCGTTCACATGGCTTAGCTCAGTGCCAACACGAGTTTCGAACTGTGACAGATTGGGTTTGCGCAGTACGTACTTAACCAGCCCACCAATGGTATTTGCACCATAAAGAGTGCCTTGCGGGCCTTTCAAGACTTCGATCCTCTCGATGTCATAGCGCTGCAAATCAGCTCCGTACTGCGCGCCGCGACCGCCATTTGTAGAGGAGCCGATGGGCAAGTCGTCTATGTAGGTGGCGACTGTCGCCCCAGTCGTGGCGTTGCCGTAACCGGTGTTAAGACCGCGAAGAATAATATTTCTCGCTCCGGGCGCGCCCAGGCTCTGTACTGACATCCCAGGGACATAGTTCGCCATATCGGCAAGCGAATTCACGTGTAGAGATTCCAGACGCTCTCCACTGATGACGCTGACGGCGGAGGGCACATCTAGCAATCTCTCCGTGCGCTTCTGTGCTGTCACTACAATCTCCTGTATTTTGCCTTTGTCTTCTGAAGCTTCTTTAGAAACTTCAGAAGTATCGTTGTCTGTATTCTCTGATTTTTCCGCGGCGTCAGATTGGGCCAGCCTCATGGCTGTAGGCTCAACTTCAGTGATATCGGCTGAAGTTGAAGCCTTCGCTGTTTTGGATGTCAGTCGTGCCCCAGCCGGGGCAATCAGCAGCGAATTCACCGCCGTCTGCTCAACAACGAGTTTTGTACCTACGAGCACGCGCTTGATGGCCTCTTCGGGAGACAGCAGCCCCCGTACTGCCGGAGCGGTGAGGTTTTCGACGGACTCAGGCTCGAACAGGATGTTCATGGTGGTCTGCCGGCCGATGGCGCGCAGAGCGTCTGCGAGCGATTGCTGGGGCAGGTTGAATTCGTAGGCGGGTTGGGCGACGGCCCAGGCTGTGGTGAGCGTGCTTAGGACGCACAGCGTGGCTGCGGCGAGCAGTCTGTTACGCAGGATAGTCATCTTTGTTCTCCCCAAGGTGCGTGCGTTGCGCCCAGGCTACCGCAGGGCGTGCAGCCCTGATGTGCCTGGTCTATGGGAGTAGACGCTTGCCGGTGCGCCATACCGCACCTGGGGTGGTGAAGATTCTTTTGGACCGATCGGCGCAGATCTCCGCCAACCGCGACGCCGGTACCTGACACCGGCGCGGGGTTGCGGGGCTTGGGCCGGGACGAGCGCATCCTCATAGACGATGGCCCGTGAAATCACCTCATCAGCGCCCCACTCGATCAATGATATCTGATTTTAGAAAGTATCTTCGTCACCCGTTCAATTCGAGCTCGGGGTTTTCGAGGTTGTCAGACGGATCCGCCCATCCTGATGAATAACGTCAAGGCCGTAGAGTTTGGAAATCATTTTGGCGAACGTTTCGCTATCACCGGTGTGGTAGATGCCGCTGATTTGCAGGTCTGCGATTGCGGGATCGTCGATGACTAACGTTGTTTTATCGTAGCGGTTCATCTCGGCGATGGCGTCGGTGAGGGCTGTCTTATCGAGCATGACTTCGCCGCGGCGCCAGGCGGTGACGGCTTCGATGCGCGGTTCATCGAGCGTAGGCGGCTTGGCTTTGGCGAATACCACGCGTTGCCCGGGGTTGAGATAAGTAACGGTTCGAATGTCCGGGGGTTCGGGATTATCGGCTCTCGTTTGATCTTTATCAGATTGCTCCGGCAACCCCGAAGTCCCTGACGCCGGCAGCGATGACACAGCGATCTTGCCTTCAACTAACGTCACTGCAGTCCGCAGTGGGTCGTACCGGACAATGAATGCCGTTCCCAACGCCTTCACCTGATGTTCGCCGGCACGGACCAGGAACGGGCGTGCGGTATCTCTGGCGACCTCAAAGTAAGCTTCGCCGCGCTCGACGCGTACTCGCCTTTCTATATCGCGGTAGGTGACGGCCACGCGCGAATCTGAGTTCAACGTGATTCGGGTGCCGTCAGACAAACGGACGATGCGCTGCTCTCCGATACCGGTGGCGTAGGTGGGGTTGAGCCAGAAGGTGTTGGCGGTCCAGGTTCCGGCGCCGACCAGAACGATCGCAACAGCGGCTGCAAGCAGCCACTTGCGTGTCGGCGAGCTCGGTGAGTCCTCTTGCCAATGTCCCACGCGTGCAATGCCTGGAACTGGGGTTGCGCCCGCCTCCCAAACTTCGGTGACGCGCTCGAATTGGCGCGCATTCTCCGGGTCCGCAGCCAGCCAGGCGCGAAACCCGGCTTCGAGTTCGGGGGTGCGATGAGGTCCGTGGAGTCGCACGATCCAGGCGGAGGCTTCTGCGCGAGCAACCCGCCACCGATTGTTCGCTGTGTGTTCCGGTGTGGTGTTCATCCTTGCTCTCCTTGCTCCATCCATTCCGTAAGAAACAGTACCGCTTTTGCCGCGTGCTTCTCGACCATGCTGAGTGTGATGCCTAGGCGCTGCGCGATCTGCGGGAAGCTGTAGCCGTCCAGGCGATTGAGCAGGAAAACTTCACGTCGGCGGGGGCTCAATGTGGCAAGACCTCGCTCCCATAGGAGTAGACGCTTTTGACCGGCATATACCTCATCTGGGATTGGTTTTGGATCGATCAAGGAGAGCTTTTCCAGTACGCCGTGCTCGAGGGATTCCCGATGTTCTCGTCGGGTCTGGTCTACCGACAAATTCAGAGCCGTCCGGATGAGAAACGCCTCTTTTCGTTCGATCGAGTGATCGCGACAGTAGAGCTGCAGGCGCAGGAAGGCTTCCTGGATGAGATCGTCGGTGTCATCGACACTGCGGCCGCGGCTGCGAAGCAGGCGGCGGAGCTTGATGAGTAGAGGTCGGAGCTCGTCCATTACGGGGATGTTACACCCGCCGAATCGTCGGACAACCGTAGGTTGGAGCTCCGAAAATATTTTTCCTTGCCAGGTGCGGTATCGGGGGTGGCGGAGCGTCTACCATTAATAGCCTGCGCCTAATTGCGGGTGAAAGCACCCAGATCCTGAGGGTTTGCGGTCATATCGCGGTGCACTTCCGGAGAGCTCGCCATCTGTAAAGATGAACTTGCGCGCGCAGGCTTACGCTGATGGATGGTTGGTGGAACGGCAGGGAAAAGGGAAATGACCACGGATAGATCTATGGACTCACCCGCTGGTTCGCACGACGATTTCACCGGTGTATCCACGCCCGACTAGATCCTCGCGGATGTGGGTGAATCGGAATGGCTTCGATCGGCGCTACGCAGCGAGCGCGAGACGATCGCTGCCCTGGACGACGCTGAGATGCTCGCTGCTGTTCTGGATGTGCGCTTTCGTCAACTTTATCCTCCAACAAATTCGTGACAGCGGCGTGCTGACCAAACTTATGTCATCCACTGTGGACGGCGATGCGCTTGTGAACGCAACATAGCGACGGATGATGCAAATCGCTTCGATAACGGCAGGAGTATTTTTGGTGATTCACGGAACCGCACGTTTTCAGCTGAGTCTACGCGATCACTATGTTGTCACCCGAATCCAACTCTGAATTGTCCTGGTATCTCATTCACTCCAAACCGCGTGAGGATGAGCGGGCGTTTGAGAACTTGGTGCGACAGGGCTTTGAGTGCTATCGGCCGGTGCGGCAGGTTGAGCGTCGCCGTGACGGTCGAAAATGCTTGGTAACGGAAGCATTGTTCCCCAGTTACCTGTTTATCCGAATCGATAGCGTTAACGATAACTGGTATCCGATCCGTTCGACGCGCGGCGTAAATCACATTGTGCGATTCAATGAGCATCCGCTGGCGGTGCCGGATGAGATCATCGGGGGGATTCGGATGCGCTTGGCTGGGCAGCCCGCTGAGCCCTACTTGAAGCCTGGCGAGCGGGTGCGGATTACAGAAGGGGCATTTTCTCAGCTGGAGGCGATCTTTGTTTCTGGTGACGGTAATGAACGCGTTGTGCTTCTTCTGAACATCTTGCAGCACGATCAGGAACTGACGTTCCCGCTGGAGAGCGTAAGGAAGATTGGTTGATAACAAATGCGGCGGCAAGGTAAGGCTGCCGCACGTTGCGCTGTGAATTTCGAGGTAGCGAAAGGCGGCGGACAACGCCAGAAAAATGATGGAAAAGGAAGCTATCACGGGAATGCGAATAGACATCCCTTAAATGCGCGTAGTGGCGTCGCCTGCATCCTTAGCGCGCCGCAGGACTCGCAACGATCGGGAGAACCAGCGCCGACGGATGTGCCGCATCGTGATAGATCGTTTGATGCGCCGTGCGCCACTCGGTATCCGTGGCCGGCGGATTGCCGGTGTTTTGATTGGGACTGTACCAGGGCGCGGCGCTGCTCGAGATCTCGACCCTGATGCGATGCCCCGTCCCGAACGCGTGGGCGATGTGTCCCAGATCGATCCGATACTTCTCCACCTTGCCCGGCGTGAGCAGCTGCGTCCTTTCCAGACCCTGTCGATAGCGCGCCCGGAGGATGCCAACCACCCGCGCGCCCAGCACCACCGCCCGCCCATCGGGAAATACATCGATGATGGAAGCGGTGAAATCGGTGTCGCGCGCGTCGCTGGCCGCGTGCAGCTCGACGCCGATGCGGCCGATGACCTCCAGAGGCTTTTGGAGCGCCTCGCCGGTATAGACCAGCACGTCGTCCCTGCGTTCGAGCGCGCGCCGGTCCACGCCAAACATCCCGCCGGGCGCAAAGACGCTCAGTGGCACCGGGTTGCGCGGATCGAACTCATACCGGTCCGGCGCCTGCCTGGCCGCGCTGGCCGCCGAAAGCGCGCCATCGCCGAACAGCGAGTTCGCCCGTCCGCCGCTGGACAGGTACAGCCGGCGGCTCTCGACACCGGGGATCGGATAGCCGGGATAGTCGCGCCACTCGTTGCGTCCGGTGACATACAGCCGGACGCGCGGATAGTTGAATTCGTCCGTCGACTGCTTCAGGTACCTGTCGAAGAACTCCAGATGCACGCGGGAATTGTCGATGATGGAATCACCCGTGAATTCCAGCTCGCCCTTCCGGCGCGCGCCGCCGTCGAAGGTCTGCAGATGGTCCCACGGACCGACGATCAGGTATTGATCACGGGCCGCCGGCGAGTAGCGCGCCATGCCCTGCCAGTGGTACATCGCGCCGGGCTGGTCGCTGTCGAACCAGCCGGTGACGTGCAGGGCCGGGATGTCGATAGCGCGATAGTCCCGCTCCGTGAGTTGCGAGCGCCGCCAATACTCATCCAGCGTGTCGTGCTGCAGCCATTCGCGCAACAGCGGCATCCTGCGCCCCATCGCTTCATCCATGGTCAGGAGCGGGCGATGTTTGAAGATCTCCGGCCATTCCTCGCTCAGGACATTGCTCTGATAGATAGTGCCGGAGGTCAGATTGGCCCAGAACACGCGGGCTTCCAGCAGAAAGGCTCCGCCGACGTAGGGCACCTCGTTCAGGTAATCCCCGGGCGAGGCCGTGGGCGCGATGCAGACCAGGTGCGGCGGCTTTTTGGACGCGGCCAGCCACTGCACCACCCCGCCGTACGACATGCCCATCATGCCGACGCGGCCGTTCGACCACGGCTGCGCAGCCAGCCATTCGATGGTGTCGTACCCGTCCTCGGCCTCCTGGGCGTGGTTCTGAAACTTGCCATCCGAGTCGCCGCGACCGCGCACATCCTGCACCGCCACCGCGTAGCCCCGCGTCACGAAGAACTGCGACAGTTTCGGATTGCGTGGCGAGGTTTTCAGATACGGCGTGCGCATCAGGATGAGCGGATATCTGCCCTGCGCGCCCGGCAACCAGAGATCGGACGACAGCTCGACACCGTCGCGCATCGGCGTGCGCACGTCGAACATTCGTTTGATCGTGTTCTCGGCCTGAACCCGCAGCGACACGACGAGCAGCAAGGCGACCATGCCTATTCTTGCAATCATTCAAGTCACCTGCGGCGGCGCGAGCGCGCAACGCGCCACGCCGGTGACGGCCGCGCCGGCGCTTGGCGGAAATCCATTAGAAAAACCCGTGCCTTCGCTTGACGATACAGGACATATCAAAAAGTCTTGGCGACCGACAGCCCGACGGTGCGCGGCTGGATGAATACGATGCCCGACGGCGATGGGGCGGCGGGCGGATTGCCGGTCACCAGGACGCCGCGTTTGTCGGCCACATTGTTGGCGAACAGATTGACCGTCCAGGACTCGTACCGGAGCCCGGCGCTCAGATCGAGCTGGGTGTAGCTGGGCAGGCTGGCCCGCGCGGGCGTACCCGTGAACGGCCCCAGGCGATCGTCGACATAGCTCACGGCGCCGCCGACGAAGCCCTGCCAGCCGGCGCCAACGGGAAACTCCTGATCCACCGACAGATTCCCCGAGATCCGGCTGCTGAACGGCAGCCGGTTGCCGGCGGCGCCAAAGGTCACGCTGTTCGCCGGGAAAGCCTCGATGAGCTGCGCGTCGTTGTAGGCCACCCACCCGGCGATCGTCATGCCCCGCAGCGGCTTGACCTCCATCGACAGCTCCACGCCCTGGCTCTTGGCCCGGCTCGCGTTGTCGAAAAACGAGAGCCGCGTCTGGGTGTTGAGCGCAAGCAGCTGGATGTTGTCCCAGTCGATGTAGTAGACCGAGGCGTCGAGCGAGAGCCTGCGATCGAAGAAACCGCCCTTCATCCCGACCTCATAGTTCTGCGTCTTGTCAGGGTCGTACTGCTGCGGAGTGCCCGGCGAGATGCCGTTCGTTCCGCCGGCCCGATAGCCCGAGGCGAAGCGCGCGTAGACCAGCAGCTCCGGCGCGAGCTTCAGTTGCGGCGTGACGAGGTAGGTGAAGGCACGCGGCCTGGTCTTCTGATCCGGGAGCACGAGCGGGGAAGGCGAGCCGAGCACGAGGGGAACGAACGGACCCGACTGGGTCTGCGCGAACGTTTGTTCGATCCAGCTCTCGCGCCCGCCCACCTGCACGTCGAAACGCTCGGTGACATGGAACGTCACGTCCGTGAACGCCGCGTACTCCTGGAAGGCGGTGGGAATGTTGCTGTCGAGCAAAGTGCCGGCGATGCTGCCATCGGCCGTATTCACCGCCGCCAGCAACTGGCGATTCCGCGAATCCTCATCGGTGTAGTACACGCCGAAGAGCCAATCGGCGCGGCTGCCGAGCGGCATCGACAGGCGCACTTCCTGCGTGAACCTGGTCGTCTTCGGCGTGTTCACCAGGTACGTCCCGGTGACACCGAACACCGACAGCGCCTGCGCGCGGCCGGTGAAACTGTCCTGTTTGTCGGTCACGGAGTTGACGTTGTAGCCGCTGACGGACGTCAGCGTGGAGCGGCCGAGCGCCGCCGTGAGCACCGCGCTGTACGCTTCATGTCTGCGATCGAAACCGCCGGTTCCGATCAGGGGATTCTGCTGCAGGTCGCCCAGGCCAGCACCGAGGTAGACGCTGGAGGTTCCGTCGGCTTCGATCTCCTGCACCAATGCGCTCAACTTCAGCGAGACTGCGTCCGAAGGACGCCACAGCGCGGACAGCCGCCCGCCCTTCGTCTCCGTGCGATTGACGCCGTCGATGCCGAGCACCGGGTTGTCGATGTAGCCGGGATCGAGCCGCGTGAACGCACTGGCGCGCATCGCCAGCGTTTCGCCGAGCGGCACGTTGACCGAGCCGCGCAGGTTGTAGCCCGGCTCATCGCCGTTGTACACGCTGCTCATGCCGGCCTGCACGCGGCCGCTGAACCCCTCGGTCGAGGGATCGCGCGTCACGAACTTGATCAGGCCGCCCATGCTGCTGGCCCCATAGAGCGTGCCCTGCGGTCCGCGCAGGACTTCGACGCGTTCGAGATCGCTTGGATCGAGGTCCGGGACCGAATTGCCTCCGGCGGCAATGCCGGCCGAGGCGCCATAAGGCGCTTCGTCGATCAGCGTACCCACGGTAGGATTGCCGCTGCCCGTGGTGATGCCTCGAATCACCAGGCTTTGACTGGCCTGCACGCCCGGGGTGACGTTCAGGCCCGGTATGCGCGCGAAGTAGTCGCGCAGCCGCAGCAGATTCGCATCCGCCAGGCGCTCGCCGCTGATCGCCGTCACTGGAATCGGCACGTCTTGCAGACGCTCGGCGCGCTTCTGTGCAGTGACGATGATTTCTTCGATGCCGGACGAGGCCGCCTCTCTCGCCGACGCGGAGCCAGCGTCCCGCGATGCATCCTGCCCGGAAGAATCGCCCGCCGGACCGGACAAACGGGCGCGCGCCAGGTGCATGGCCGCAGCATCCGCATCCGTCGAGGCGTCCGTGATCGCGGTGGAAGCGACGATGAGGATTGCGCCGCTTTCGTCGGTTCTCGTCGTCAGCGAAGTGCCCTTGAGCAGCGCGGTGACCGCCGCCTGCGGCGAATGGAAACCTTTGACGCCGTCCGTCCGCAAACCCTCGACCTGTTTGAGGTCGTAGAGCAGTTGCACGCCGGTCTGCTGCACGAGCGATTCCAGCGCGGAATTGAGCTCGCCCGCGGGGATCGTGATGCTCCTGGCCGTATCCGCGCGCGCCGCGGTCGCCACGATGCCCGCGGCGACGCAGAAGAGCAGTGCGGCTGCTCCGATCGATTTTGCAAACATGGAAGAGATCTCCCGAAGTCCGGCGATGGGTTACACCACACCTACTAAGGACGATCGGGACAGGCGCCTCCTATAACGGGCCGGGTCACTCGGTACCGGACCTGCGCGTGAGAACGATCCGCTCTCCGGATTCTGCGGCATCGATTCGAAACCCCTGCTGCAGCAGCCGCACGAATCCGGAGATGTTGTCCGCGCGGAAGTTGCCGCCGACTTTGATGTCGCTGAGCGCCGCATCCGCGATCACCAGTTGCCGGCGGTTGTAACGGTTGAACTCGTTCACCGCATCGGCGAGCGAAGCCTTGCGCAGGACGACGTTGCCGGAGCGCCAGCTCAGGTTGAGATCTACATCCGCAGGAGACAGCCGTTCGACGGAGACCGCACCATCCTTGACGTTGGCGACGATGCCCGGTGTCAGCAAAGGCGGCCCTCCGCCCGCTGGCAGCGGGCCCGGAGCGCCCAGCAGCGAGGTCTTTTTCTCCAGCCGCACCTGGCCTTCGGTCACTGCAACCTGGAGGGACTCGGGCTTGAGCCGCACGCTGAACTTGGTGCCGACGGCCACGACGCGTTGGTCGTTGGCGTAAACGACGAATGGCCGCAGCGGATCCCGTGCGACCTCGAAGAATGCCTCCCCCCGCGTCAAATCCACCCGGCGTTCTTTGTCGGTTACCGCAAGCGTGATCCGGGTGTTGGTATTGAGCGTGATCTTCGAGCCGTCGTCCATGGGGACGGTGGCCAAGCCGCCGATGGGGGTGCGGTAGGATGGCGCTCCGTGCGACCAGAGAACGGCGCCCAAGCCGAGCGTGGCAGCCAGCGGGATGCCGGCGGCGATGAGATACCGGCGTGCCGGGATGGCGCCTGATGGGACTGAACGCCCGCCGGACATTGCCGATCCGCGGCCGTCGATGTTTGTTGCCGCCGGCCCGGGAACGGTCCCGCGTCCTTTCCGCGCAAAGAACGGCGTGCGGCCGATGGTGCCGCGCGGCGGAACCTGACCGGGCGCGAGCCCCACCACGACTCTCAGCCGCCCCGTCTCGCGCCACACCGAGCGCAGGCGCATGAACGCCACGCGATGACCGGCCGAGGCTTTCAACCAGCGCTCCAGCTGCGCCTCGTCGGCAGGCGACCATTGCGGACTCTCGCGCCTCAGCAGCCACGCAGCCGCCTCGTCCTCGACCTGCTCCACCGGTGCACCCGGCAGAACCCGGTCGGCGTTTTGGGGATTACTTTCCATGGCGTGACTTGTGCCCGGAGTCGTTGCGCCCCGCTGCTGATCCGCTGTCGCTCTCGCCCGCGTAGAAGAGCTTCGTCAACAAACGCATGCCGCGCACCAGGTGGGCTTCGACGGTGCCCTCCGCAACCCCCAGGCGCGCAGCGATTTCCTTCTGCGACAGATCTTCCAGCTTCCTCATCCAGACCACCTCGCGGCAGCGGTCCGGGAGCTGCTCGAAGGCGCCGAGAAGTCCGGCGAGCTGCTGGAAGCTGCCGGCGCGGCGCTCGGGAGACACCTCGTCTATCAGGACGTTCAGCGCATCGCAATCCTGTAACAGGTCGATGGGCACGATGCGGTTGCGGCGCGCGAGATCGGTGAGGAGATTGCGCGCGACGGCGAACAGGAAGAACTTCGGCGCCGTCGGCCGGGACTTCTCGGCGGCCTCCAGGACTTTGGTATAGATCTCCTGGCGCAGGTCCGGCACGTCAGCAGGATTGGACCAGGCGCGATCGATATAGCGGGTCAGTGCCGCCTCGTGCGCCAGGATCTCCCGCACGAACCACTCTTCGAGCGCCTCGTCCATCGGCCTACCTTACGCCCGCCGCCGCGACAAAAACAGCTCCGCGGCGCGCAATTCGTGCGCCAGAACTATTCAGCGGTTTTCATCGGGCGCGGTTATAGGAACGGCGCGCGCCAATCGTCTTAGCTAGACAGGCTGTTGAAAAAGAGGCGGGGGAGTTATCCCCATTTCGCCAAGGTCCCTCTTAGTTGCCGCCGTTAGCACAAGGCCCCCAACCGCCCCTCTATCGTATCCAGCACCTCTGCATCGCCGCCTTCCGGTGCGAAATGGGGATAACTCCCCCGCCTCTTTTTCAACAGCCCGCGACGTGGCCGACTTAAGGGTTCTGGATCAAACAGGCTCGGTTGCCTCGATCGCAGCGCGGCGGCGCCCATGCACCAGCCAATACGTGGCGAGCGCGGCCGCAAGCGCAACGAGGCTCATGTAGAACTCGTTGACATGCGCCGGGGTGAGCGCCATCGCGATGATCACGGCGAGCATTCCGCCGATGGCGGCATAGCTCGCGTGCGGGAACAGCCACATCCGCAGCGCAGGAGGCGCGGCCCCGCTGCGCTCGCGCTGCATGCGCAGGCGGATCTGTGCTATCGCGATAATTATATAAATGAACAGCATCAGCGCCCCGGAGGCGTTCACCAGGAACGCGAATACCGTCTGTGGCGAAGTCTCGGCGATCAGGACGCCCACGACGCCCGCCAGCGCCGCGAGCCATACCGAGCGGACCGGAACCTTGCGCGCATTCAACTTGACCAGCGACTGCGGCGCATCGTTCCGCTCCGCGAGCACGAACAAAACACGCGAGCACACATAGAACGCGGAATTGAGGCAGGACAGCACGGCCGTGAGGATGATGGCGCTCATGGCCGCGCCCGCCCACTCGAAACCCATGCTGATGAGGGACAGCGAGAACGGCGATTCGCCCACGCGCACTTCATTCCACGGCACCACCGACACGATCAGGAAGACCGAGCCCACATAGAACATGAGGATCCGCAGGATGATCGAGGTGGTCATGTTGGCCACCGCGCGCGCCGGCTCGTTCGATTCCGCGGCCGCGATGGTGACGATCTCCGCGCCCGTCAGCGAGAAGAACACGGCCGCTGCGCCGGCCAGCACGGAAAGGAAGCCATGCGGCATGAACCCGCCGTGCGCCGTCAGATTCGCGAACGTCGAGCCCGTGGGTGAAGTCCAGCCGCAGGCGTAGGCCAGCGCGATCAGAATGAACGCGATGATCGCCGAAACCTTGATCGACGCGAACCAGAACTCGAACTCGCCATACGACCGTGCGGACATCAGGTTGACCGCGGTCATGATCGCCATCAGACCGAGGCCCAGGGCCCAGGTCGGTACCGGAAACCACGCATGCAGGATGTTCGCTCCGGCGATCGCCTCCACCGGCACGACGATGATCCAGAAGTACCAGTAGAGCCATCCGGCCGTGAACCCGGCCCAGCGGCCGAGACCGGCGCGCGCGTACTCGGTGAATGCGCCCTTCCCCGGCATCGCTACCGCCATTTCGCCCAGCATGCGCATGACGAACAGCACCAGCGTTCCCGCGAGCAGATAGCTGATGACGATTGCAGGACCGGCGGAGGCGATGGCCGCGCTGCTGCCGACGAAGAGGCCGGCGCCGATGATTCCGCCGATGGAAATCATCGCGACATGGCGGGGTCTGAGACTCTTGGCAAGTTCGGTTGTGGGCTGGCTCATGCCCGTGAGTATACCGTCTTGCCGCCGATTACAGTGCGCATGATCCGGATGTCCTTGAGCGTGTCCGGGTCGACCTTGTGGGGATCTTTCTCCAGCACCACGAAATCGGCGTACTTGCCGACGCTGATCGAACCTTTTACATCTTCTTCATATGACGCATACGCCCCGTTGATCGTGCCGATCTGCAACGCCTGGTCCACCGTCACCTTCTGGTTCGGGCCCCACTCGCGGCCGGCGTAGTCCTTGCGGGTCACCATGCTCTGCAAAGCCATCATCGGCTCAAACGGCCCCGGCGTGTAATCCGATGCGCCCGCCACCCGGATGCCCGCGTCGAGGAAGGATTTGTGCGCAAACATCGAGCGCACTTTCTCCTCGCCATACGCCCGCCACTTCTCGCCGTGGTAGTAGACATAAGTCCAGAACGGCGTCGGGATCGAGCCCGTGGCCTTGATGCGGCGGATGAGGTCCGCATTGACGAGCGTGCAATGCTCGATGCGGTGCCGGCGATCCGGATGCGGCCATTGCTTCAGCACCCGCTCGTAAGCATTCAGCACCATGTCGATCGCAACGTCGCCGTTCGCATGGATACCGACCTGCCAGCCGTGCCGGTGCGCATCCTCCACCGCCGCGTGAATCTGTTTCTGGTCCATCGTCAGGATGCCGAAGTCGTTGGGTCTGCCCACGTACGGCGTGCTCATGCGCATCGTACGTTCCGACGCGGAACCGTCGGCGCCGAACTTGACGGGCCCGATCCGGACATGCTCGTTGCCCAGGCCGGTATACACGCCGGCGTCGCGCAACTTTTGATACGCGCCGGCGCCGCCGAATCCGCTCGCCAGGATGTACGTGCGGTGAAGGAGCTGGCCCGCGTCGAAAGTGTTCTGGTAGGTGCGGATCTTGTCCGCATCCGCCCCGGCATCGTGGACCGTCGTCAGTCCCGCGGCCACGAGCAGCTTGGACATATGGGCCATAGCCGCCTGTCCACGCTGGCGCTGCTGCTCCGGAGTGAACTGCTCGCGCTTGCCGACGCGCTCGAAAACCTCACGCGCCAGCTCCGCGACCTGGCCTTGCAACTCGCCGTTGGCGTCCCGCACGAATCGACCGCCGACGGGGTCGGGCGTCGCCTTCGTAATGCCCGCCAGCTCGAACGCCTTGCTGTTGTAGAAGGCGGTGTGCCCGCCTCGATGCTCGACGCAGACCGGATGATTCGGCACCGCCTCGTCCAGATCTTTTCGCGAGAGCGGCCGTCCGTCCTCGAGCTTGGTGTCGTCGAACTTGAAGGCATTCACCCAATACCCCGGCGGGGTCTGCGCGGCCCGTTTGCGCAGGGCCTCCTGGATCTCGCGGATCGTGCGCAGATCGGCATTCACGTCGTACAGCTCCGGAAGCCCGCCCGGATGGCAATGCGCATCGATGAAGCCGGGCGTCACGGTCATCGTCGCGCAGTCGATGATCGTGGTTTGCTTTGCAGCCAGAGCGCGCATGTCGGCGGTGCTGCCCACGGCGACGAAGCGGCCATCCTTTACGGCGAAGGCCTCCGCGCGCGGCAGGGCCTTATCCATCGTCAGCACGTTGCCGTTGACGGCGATGAGGTCGGGCGCCAGGTCCGCTCGACCCCGCTGCGATGTTTGGGCCCAACTCACTGCGGGAGCTGCGAGCAGCATCCCCAGTCCCAGACACTCACGACGACTGATTTGCGACATCGCGACCCCCTACGCTGTTTGAAAAAAGGCGCGCGGGAGTTATCCACATTTCGCCAAGGTCCCTCTTGGTTGCCGCTGTCAGCATCCCCGACCGCAACCGCACCATTACCGTATCCAGCACCTATGCATCGCCGACTTCCGGTGCGAAATGTGGATAACTCCCGCGCGCCTTTTTTCAAACAGAAGCGGCGACACTGGCACTACATCGTGGCCGATACCAGAGACGCCGCCTCTTCAATGCACCATCACTGTAGTGCACTTTGTCCCGATACGGTGCCGCGCCCGCGCGCTCAATCCGCGAACGGATCTTCGACTTTGGGCCAGAAAGGCCGCGTGAGCTTCGTATAGGGAATCTGCTCGAAGCGCTGCTGAAGCGCGCCGGGCGTATCCACGAACAGAATCTCGGGCGACACCGGCGCGAACCCGGCATAGAAATGATTGGTCGATTTCACGACGACGATGCGGTAGCGGGCGAGATCGAGGCCGAGCGCGGCCATGAACTCGGGATGGAAGACCTGCGTGCGCTGCGTGTTGAGGATCAGATCGAGCCCGTCATCCCCGGCCACCCACACCGCAGCGCCGATCGGCAGCGGCACCTGCCCGAAACGCTGCGTCAGCCCGGAGGCGATGCGGCGCACGGTGACGCGCAGATCGAGCGGCGTGCCGGAAACCGGTCCTGCCTTACCGCCGATGCGCAGATCGAGCGTGGCGCCCTCCCCCGCCTCCTTGCAGAAACGAACGGCCACGGGGTCCCAATGCAGGGCGCTAACGACATCGCGGATCCCGCGCTCGCGGATTCGTTTGATGAGGAAGGTGGCGTCGCCTGGCGCGCCGCCGCCCGCGTTGTCCGCCGTGTCCGCAAGAACGACCGGCCGCGCCGAGGACGCGAGCGCGCGATCGAGCGCCTCGTCGATCGTCAGGAAGCGCGGCCTCAAGGCGTGGCGCATCTGGTACACCTCGCGGCCGAGAGTTCCGGCGAGCTGCTCGGCGCGCGCGCGGTCCTCATTCGCCACGACCAGCACTTTCGTGCCGACGTCGGCGACATCGCTCCACGGGAAGCCATGGCCCAGCGAGATGGAAAGGATGCCGTCGCGCCCTTCGAGCGTCTGCATGCGATCGACGAAGCCGCGCAACGGCTGCTCCTGCGTGCGGAAGCTCCCGACCATGCGGCAATCGAAGCTTGCCATGACGGGGCGTGTGCGCCCTTCAGCGGCGTCGGCAATGATCTGAAACAGCTCCTCGGCGCGCTCCTCGATGTCGGTATGCGGATATTCTTTGTAAAGCACCAGCGCCGTGGCCTGCCGCGTCATCCGGTCGGTGATGTGACAGTGCGGGTCGAGCTCCGCGCCGATCGGCACCTTGGGGCCGACGATGGCGCGCACGTGAGTGAGAAGATCGCCCTCCACGTCGTCGTATCCGCCCGCCACCATCGCGCCATGCAGCGCGAGAATCACGAAATCGACCGGACCGGCCGCGCGCAGATCGGCCAGGATTTCCTCGCGAAACGATTCATAGAGCGGGCGGCTCGTTATGCCGCCGGGTTCGGCCACGGCGCACAGACTCTCGACCGCCGTCCAGCCCCGCGCCTCGCCCAGCCGGCGCCAGACGGCGAGCTGCGCGGAGCAATAGTTGAGCGGGCGCTGCGTCGCGTCGCCATGCGCGAGCAGGCATTCCTCGAAGCTCTCGCGTCCGGTGGGAATGGGAGAAAACGTGTTGGTCTCGGTATCGAGACCGGCCATGAAGAATCGCATAGGCCATCCGGTGAAGTGGATTCGGTGGGCCCGGCCGGGGCCGCTTTGCGCGCACTCGGAGGGCGCGACGATGATACAAGGTCCGCGCCGATCGCCCGGCGTCTTTCTGCCAACTCGCGGTCAGTGCATCACGGCCGCTGCGCTACACGTCGGCGTAACGGTTTCCGTGTAGAGGACGACATCAAACGCGCGGCCGGGCGCCAGGCGGAATTTCTCCACCGCCCGTCCGATCCATTGCTCCTGTCCGAGCCAGGCGGCCACAGGCGGCGGTGCGGCACGCAGGTCCAGCAGGTAAAGCGGTTTACCCACCTGCCCGGCGAGCCCCTCGAGGGAGTCTGCGAGCGCTGGCTCCAGCTTCCGTTTCGTTCCGTCACAGCACCGCTTCCCACGCACTCCACTTCGCCCCTGCCGATCAGATTGCCGATGCTGACCAGCCTCTCGCCGAAGCGGCGTCGCAGGTACGTGCCCGCTGGCTGCGATCGCGCGGCCGAGCCCGGCGGTAAGCGCATCACGCTCAGCCTGAGCCAACCGCTCATACGTCGGACCTTCCGGTGTAAGCGCGGGGTCGAAGCGGATGTTCTTGATCAAGCGCTCGAGCCGCCGCTGGAAATTCGCGGCCGCTGTGCGGTCGACGCGCATCAGATATTGAAGAGCCTCGGTGAGCGCGGTGTCGGGACCGCGATTGACGTAGGGATTGCCGGGGCTGCCCGGAACGTCGAAGCCGTAGAAATTGATCTTGCGAGCGTGTCGGGCATCGGCGTTGTACTGTCGCAGCCAGCTCACGAGACTGCGATTGACGGGTAGCTCATCGAAGCTCCATGTAATGCCTCTGCTGAGTACGGTCGACAGATCTCCTGCACCACCTCGCACATAGTCATGTACCGTGCGGCCCTCGACGAGGCCGGACTCGATGGCGATCGCTGTGAAGCCGTGCTTTTCGACGAGGTATTGCAGTAGACGGTTGCGGAATTCCAGAGGCTCGGCGGCGCCGTGGGTGCCTTCGGTTACGGCTACGACGGTTGCGGAGGCGATCATTCGGGAGAGCGGTTCGAGTCATCCCAAGGGGGGCCGGGGGTGACTGTGGCGAGTGGAATCGCGGAGGAGCGTATCCATGCCAGGGTGGCGGCGGGGTCTGCGCTTACCGGGGCGGCTTGCGGGGTGGGAAGTTTGGTTGATTGGGCATACGTCGAGGCGCCGAGGAGTGGCAAGCAAAGCGCGACACAGGTGGAAAGAACAAGCCGCGGGGTCGTCAGGCGCACAGTGAGTCTCCTTTTGATCGATCATCTCACAATGGAATTGGGAGCGCGGGCTGCGTCATCGGCAGCGATGGGTTTGTTGGATTGATATAGATTAAGAGGGCCGCGCCTGCGAGGTGTCTAGCGGAATCTGGAGAGAAATCCAGTCAGAACGATCGGGACAAAGATACGCCGAGTGTGCGGGGCTGGATGTAGATGAAACCGTAGGGGACGGCTGCGTCTCGGCCGCCCAGGAGGATGCCGCGCTCGTCGGTGAGGTTGGTGATGAAGGCGTCGATTGTCCAGGAGGAGCCGTAGCGCAGCTCGGCGTTGACGTTGGTCTGGGTGTAGGAAGGATAGCTTTGGCGCAGCGGCGAGGATTGGAAGGTGCCGGTGCGTTTGCCGACGTAACTCAGGGAGGCGCCCAGGAGGCCGGTCATGTTGGCGGACAAGGGCCATTCCTGCTCGATGGAGACATGTCCGGAGAAGCGGCTGCTGTTTGGGAGGCGGTCGCCGCTCACGCCGTAAGAGGCGCTGGTGGGAGGGAAGCCTTCGGTCAGCTCGGCGTCGTTCCAGGCACCCCATGCTGCGAGTTTCAGTCCCCGCGTTGGGCGCGACTCGAAGGACAGCTCCACGCCCTGGCTGCGCGCACGGCTGGCATTGGCGAAGTAGAACGAATTGCTCACTGGATCCAGGACGCCGAGCTGGATCCCTTTCCAGTCTATGTAATAGACCGAGCCGTCGATCGACAGCGCGCCGCTGAGGAAATCGCCCTTGAGGCCAACCTCGTAGTTGCGTGTCTTGTCGGGACTGAAGTGGCACGGCGCGGTGAACACCAGGCAGGTCGGATTGGGGCCGCCTGCACGGTAGCCCGAGGCCAGCCGCCCGTAGGCCATGAGGTCCGGCGAGATTTTCAGTCGCGGGGTGAGCAGGTACGTGACGGCACTGTCCTTGGTGTTGACGCGCGGATTGATCAGCGGCGAGGGCTGGCCGACGAGGTCGGTCCAGGGGCCGGCGTCGACCTCCGAGTAGGTCTGTTTGTTCTCGCTGCCGCGCGCGCCGACCTGCACGTCGAACCGGTCGGTGAAGTGGATGGTCAGGTCACTGAAGGCCGCGTACTCGGCGTATGTGGTCGGCCAGAATGCATCCAGGTACATGCCCACGGCAGCTCCAGTGACCGCATTCGCACCGAAGATCTGCTGCGCGCGAAAAGTATCCTCGTGCGTATAGAAGGCGCCCAGCAACCACTCGAGCTGCGATCCGACCGGTACCGACAACCGCACTTCCTGCATGAATTTCTTGGTCTTGGAGCGGTCCGGTCCCGTGGCGGCCGTCTCGCCGAAGTAACCGCCCGCGAGTGCGCCCCAGAAATAGGTCGAGTCGTAGATGCCGCCGATCTCGTTGATGCCATAGCCGCTCACCGACGTCAGGCTCGCTGCGCCGACCTGTGCATTGAGGATCGCGCTGTAGAGCTGAAGCCGTTTATGGGATTTGCCGCTGTCACGTAGCGAGCTTTGTTGCAGGTCGCCCAGTCCTGGCAGCAGATAGGCGTAGGCCGATCCATGTCCCTTGGTGTCCTGAAGCATCGCGCTCAACTTGAGTGACAGCGCCGCTGAGGGCCGCCACAGGGCCGACAAACGACCGCCGTAGACGTCGTAATAGTTGAGCCCGTCGACGTCGAGCACCGGATCATCGATGTAGCCGGGATCGCGTCGCGTGAACCCGGTCGCGCGTATGGCCAGCGTATCGCCCAGCGGCACATTGACGGCCGCACGTACGTTATATCCGGGATCGGACCCGTTGCGGACGCTGCTCATGCCCGCCTGCACGCGGCCGCTGAAGCCCTCGGTGGAAGGATCTTTGGTGACGAACTTCAGCAGTCCGCCGATGCTGCTGACGCCATAGAGCGTCCCCTGCGGACCGCGCAGCACTTCGACGCGCTCCAGCTCGCTGGGATCGAGCTCCGGAGTCGACGCGAGCGCGCCATAGGTCGAGGTGGATCCGAAGGAGACATCGTCGATGGTGATGCCTACCGTCGGATTGCCATTGAACGCGCCCGTCGTGAGGCCGCGGATCGACAGGGCCGATTCACCGAAGCCGCCCGGCACGAGGTTCAATCCTGGAATGCTCGCGTAGTAGTCCTGGATGCGCAACTGGTTCTGCTTGAGTAACGAATCACCGTCGATTGCGGTCACCGGCACCGGCACGTCCTGCAGCCGCTCGCTGCGCTTCTGGGCGGTGACGATGATTTCCTGGACCCGGGTCGTTGCATCTCCCGCGGAGCTTTCGGCGTCTTGCTGCTCAGCCGATGAATTCGCCGACGCGGTTCGCTGCGTGGATTCGGTTCCCGAGCCGCCGCGCGCGAGGCGCAGCGCGTGCTCCGTCGCGCCGTGCCGGTCGGCGGAATCGAGCGCCGAGGTGCGCTGATCGGTCACTTTGCCCGCGGGACGGCCTGCGGCGGGCATCAGCGAGACGGTGCGCTCGTCCACGAATTTGTAGCGCAGCTGCGTGCCCGTGAGCAGGCGAGCGAGCAATTGTTCCGCGGTCGCCGGCCCATTGAGGGGCGGAGCGGTAATGCCCTTGACCAGGCTCGGGTCGAAGATGATGTTGGTATTGGAGGCGAACCCGAGCTCACGCAATGCGTCGGCCAGCGGCTGCGCCGGAAGATTGAGGTTGACGAGCTGCTGGGCTCGCACCTGCGTCCCGAGCAGCGCGGCGGCAACAAACGTCGCTACGGCAATGGCGATTCGACCGGAATGGTTACGCATAAGCCCCCCCCTGACAAACCTTTGCCGGCCGCGGCGCGGCCGACTCGAGACTGTTCAAGGGGTACGACGCAGGCGATCGAAGAAAACCTCAATGCGAAACAAAAATCGTCACGACGGTGCCGGCACAGTGCTCAGGGCGCTCCTTTCGATGCTCCGCGGCCGAACCGGCAACGGCGCATCCTTGACAGGCTGTTGAAAAAGGGCGGCCGGGAGTTAGCCACATTTCGCTAAGGTCCCTCTTAGTTGCCGCTGTTAGCACTCCGTCCGCAATCACACCTCTATCGTATCCAGCACCTCTGCATCGGCGCCTTCCCGTGCGAAATGTGGCTAACTCCCGGCCGCCCTTTCCAACAGCCTGTCAACGCGTCGCAGCCTCTTCCGGCTGCTGTGCCAAACCGGCAAGCACCAGTGTGCCGCCTTCGTCGATGACTCTCAGCCCATAACTCTGCGCGACGGCGCGCGCGAAGCTGGCCGACTGCCCGACGCTGAACACACCGCTCACCAGAAGCTGTGCCGACTCCGGCCGTTCGATGACCAGCCCTATCGGGCTGTAACGGTTCATCTCGGCGACCGCATCCGCGAGGCGCATGTTGTCGATCGCGACCTTGCCCTGCTGCCAGGCCACGAGCTTGGTCAGTTGCGGCCGATCGCGTTTCGGCGCCGCGCCGCTGCGCGGGAACGTCAGGCGATCCCCGGGTGTCAGCACCGGCTCGGGAGCCTCCGCCGATTGCGCCGGCCCCGAGGCCACCGGCGTTACCGCGACCTTACCTTCCATCAGCGTCACCGCGACGCGGTCGCGATCACGACGTACCAGGAATGCGGTCCCGAGCGCGGTCACTTGCTGATCGCCAACGGTAACGACGAACGGCCAGCCCGGATGGCGTGCGACCTCGAACAGCGCTTCGCCGGCGGCGAGCCGGACGTGCCGGCGACCTTTGTCGTACCGCACGACGATATGGGTCGAAGTATTGAGATAGACCCTGGTTCCGTCCTGCAGCGTGAGGATGCGCTGCTCGCCGACGCCGGTTTCGACGCCTGCAAGGCGAACGTAGTAGAACGCTGCGCTCCCAACTGCAAGCGCGACTACGGCGGCTGCGGCGAGCAGTGGCCGCAAACGGCGCGATCGCGCTTTCGCGGGCTGCGTCGCTGCGGCGACACGCACCGGCGCGCTGATCGTGACACTGGCGAAGCGCCGCAACTCTTCCATGCCCTCCCAGTCCACGCTCACCAGCTTGAAAGCCTCGACGTGCCGCGGATCGTCCCGCAGCCAGCGCCGAAAGCCCTGCTCCGCATCCTGGGTGCGATACGGCCCGTTCAGCCGCGCCATCCACGCGCCCGCCTCGCTCATCATCGCCTTGGTGAGCCCCGGCATGTAGCGCCCTTTATTTGTCCCGGAGGTTTCCATGGTAGCGCTCGTATGCGATGGCCGTGGCGGCGCTCGCAATGTGTTTCTCGATCATCGATACCGAACAATTGAAGCGCTTGGCGATCTCCGCGTAGCTGAACCCGCCCAGGCGATGCAGGAAGAACACCTCGCGCGTGCGCGGGCCGAGGCGATCGAGAATCGACTGGATCTGATTCAGGCGCTGCTCGGCGCTGAAAACCTCATCGGGCGTGGGGGCCGGGTCGCACAGCGGCTCGCAGTCGAGCGAGGTCTTGCCTTCCAGGTAGCGGTGCTCATGGCGATGCTCGCTGATGCTGAGATTGAGCACCGTGCGCATAAGGAAAGCTTCCGCGTTCTCGACCGTGTTGCCCTGCCGGCAATAGCTCTCCAGGCGCAGGAAGGCTTCCTGAATGAGATCCTCGGCGTCCTCGCGTGTTTTGCCGCGCCCTTTGAGAAAGGTCTTGAAGTAACTCACATAGCCGAAGTATTCGCGGGGCCGGCCCATGCGATCGACTGTGGCACGAACGCTGCGCGACAATCAATCGAAAGCCGCGACAAACACGGGCCGCACGCCGCCGGACGCCTTCCATTGAGGTTTTCGCGGCGGACTTGCGTCTATTACTGTGGGGTTTTGTCCGCCGCGCGCGAACGGCCCTCAAGCCGCCCGTTTCATGATGGCCGAGCCGAAGTTGGGATACTCCGGATTCACATCCACGGTCTGCGTCTTCGGGATCACCACCAAGTCCAGGTCTTCCATTGGGATGGCGCCCAGCAGGACCTGTTCGCCCATCACCAGCGCCCCGACGAAGCCCGTGCGATTCTTGAATCGCAGCTCGATAGGGCCGACGTACGGAACCGATCGGCGCGACCCGTCAGCAAGGATGACTTCCCGATACTCGAACGTTTCAAGCTGGAGCTGCACCCGAAGGTGCTCCGGGATGCACAGAAATACCGCCCCCGTATCGGCGAGCGCTGCCGCTTCGATTGCGCCCAGCTGCGGCAGACGAGGATTCTTCAACAGCAATGTAGTGTTCACGAGACCCATCTCCTTAACCCCTCCTTGGACCGAAACCACATCCTTACTGGGTCGGGAGCATAGATCGAACCTTCCGAAGCAACAAGGCGCTGGAGCGATGCAAATCGCCGGGATACTCGCGTCTGACGCCGCAACTGTAGGGGATCTTTTTTCCGCTACTGAGCCTGTGCTCTGCCCTTCGACACGTTAATATCGGCGGGCGAGCCGGGGGGTGGGGGATGACAGATCTCTCCGGCCGTCAAACCAATTCGACATGATCGGTGGGACCATGCATTCACTGACTGCAGCGGGTCTGTTCGACCCTGCCCATGAGCGCGATAGCTGCGGATTCGGGCTGATCGCCAGCCTCGACGACCTGCCGAGTCATTGGATCGTCAAAACGGCCATCGCATCGCTGAACCGCCTGACCCACCGCGGCGCGGTGGCGGCGGACGGCAAGACCGGCGACGGCTGCGGGCTGTTGCTCAAGCGCCCCACCGACTTCCTCGCAGCCGTGGCCGCGCAGAATGGCATCCGGCTGGCCTCGCGCTTCGCCGCCGGCTGCGTTTTCCTGGATCCCGATGACGCCCAGGCCGCCCTCGCGCGGGCACAGCTGCAGTCCCAGCTCGAACGGGAGGAGCTGGAAGTGGCGGGCTGGCGCCGCGTCCCGACGGATCCGAGCGCCTGCGGCGAAGAGGCCTTGAAAACCTTGCCCCGCATCGAGCAGGTGTTCGTGAACTGCCGGATGGACGTGGACGAGGCCACCTTCAACCGCAAGCTGTTCCTTGCGCGCCGGCGGACGGAAAAGGCGCTCGAGCGCACCGATGCGGTGTTCTACGTTCCGAGCTTGTCCGCCAGTACCCTCGTCTACAAGGGCATGGTCATGCCCCAGCATCTGGCACAGTTCTACCCCGATCTCGGCGACGAGCGTCTGACCACATCGGTCGCCGTCTTTCACCAGCGCTTCTCCACCAACACGCTGCCCCAATGGCGTCTGGCGCATCCGTATCGCTACCTCGCCCATAACGGCGAGATCAACACCATCCAGGGCAATCGCAGCTGGGCGGTGGCGCGCGGCCCGCTGCTGCGCTCGCCGATGCTGCCGGACCTGTCGGAGATCATGCCGCTGGTGTCGCTGAGCGGCTCGGATTCGCAAACGCTCGACAACATGCTCGAAGTGCTGCTGATGGGAGGGCTGGACCCGCTGCACGCGCTGCGCATGCTGATCCCGCCCGCCTGGCAGACGGTCGACGCCGTCGATCCTGATGTGCGCGCGTTCTATGAGTACTATGCGACGCACATGGAACCGTGGGATGGCCCGGCGGGGATCGTTCTGACGGATGGCCGCTTCGCCGCCTGCACGCTCGACCGGAATGGCCTGCGCCCGGCCCGCTATGTCATCACCCGCAACCGCCATCTGACGGTCGCCTCGGAGACCGGCGTATGGGACTACGCGCCGGAGGATGTCGTACGCAAGGGGCGGCTCGGTCCCGGTGAAATCCTCGCGCTCGACCTGTCGACCGGACAGCTGCTCGAGAACCGCCAGATCGACGACATGCTGAAGAGCCGCCATCCCTACAAGACCTGGCTGAAGAAGGGCGTTCGTTACCTGGAGTCGGACCTGATCGATCCGCGCCTGGCCGCCGAGCCGATGGACACGGCCACGCTCGCGCTGTTCCAGAAGATGTTCAACATCACCGCGGAGGAGCGCGACGAGATCATCCGCGTGCTGGCGGAGGACGAGAGCGAGGCGGTCGGCTCGATGGGCGATGACACCCCGATGCCGGTGCTGTCGGGCAAAGTGCGCTCGCTCTACGACTACTTCCGCCAGCAGTTCGCCCAGGTCACCAATCCGCCGATCGATCCGCTGCGCGAATCGATCGTCATGTCGCAGCAGACGCAGATCGGCCCGGAGTGCAACATATTCATGCCGGCGCCGGAGCACGCGCGGCAGATCGTCATGAACTCCCCGGTCCTATCGCAGCGCAAGCTGCGGCAGCTGGTCGGCAAGGAGCTTGGCCTCGCCAACGAGTTCATCGACCTGCAGTACGCGCCGCGCGCCGCCGGCGCGACGACCGGAGGCGAGACGCTCAAAGAGGCCCTGCTGCGCATCTGCCAACAGGCCGAGCGGGCGGTGCGCGACGGCAAGCTGGTTCTTTTGCTGTCCGACCGTTATCTCGAGGAAGGCAAGCTCCCCATCCATGCGCTGCTGGCCACCGGCGCCGTCCACCACCACCTCGTACAAACGAGCCTGCGTTGCCGGTGCAACCTGGTCGTCGAGACCGGCACGGCGCGCGACGCGCATCATTTTGCCTGTCTGATCGGCTATGGCGCGACGGCCGTATATCCCTACATGGCGTATCAGACTTTGTTCGACATGATGCGCCACGGCCGCATGAAGCTGGACGCCTCGACGCGTCTGCAGTTCGGACGCAGCTACCGGCGCGGGATTCGCAAGGGCCTGTTCAAGATCATGTCGAAGATGGGCATCTCCACCATCGCCAGCTACCGCAGCGCGCAGCTGTTCGAGATCGTGGGGCTGCACGACGAAGTGGTCTCCATGTGCTTCCCGGGAACGGAGAGCCGCGTCCAGGGCGCGGACTTCGCGGATCTCGAGGCCGATGCGCGCTACCTGGCCGCGCGCGCGCGGGATGCGAACGAGCCGCTCGAGCAAGGCGGGCTGCTGAAGTACGTGCACGGCGGGGAGTACCACATGTACAACCCGGACGTAGTGCTCACGCTGCAGTCGGCGGTCATGAGCGGCGACTACGAGCGTTACCGCCAGTACGCCGAGCTGGTGAACCAGCGTCCGGTCTCGTGCCTGCGCGACCTGCTCGCGCTCGCTCCGGCGGGCGCGCCGGTCCCGATCGAGGAAGTGGAGCCCGTCGAGGAGATCCTCAAGCGCTTCGACGGCGCCGGCATGTCGCTCGGCGCCCTGTCGCCCGAAGCGCACGAGGCGCTCGCCATCGCCATGAACCGGCTGGGTGGGCGCTCGAACTCCGGCGAGGGCGGCGAGGATCCGAACCGCTACGGCACCGAGCGCAATTCCAAGATCAAGCAGATCGCCTCGGGGCGCTTCGGCGTGACGCCCGAGTACCTGATCAACGCCGAAGTGCTGCAGATCAAGATCGCACAGGGCGCAAAGCCGGGCGAAGGCGGCCAGCTCCCCGGCCACAAGGTCAACGACATGATCGCGCGGCTGCGGTTCGCGCGTCCGGGCGTCGGGCTGATCTCCCCTCCTCCGCATCACGACATCTATTCGATCGAAGACCTGGCGCAGCTCATCTTCGATCTCAAGCAGATCAACCCGCAGGCGCTGGTCTCGGTGAAGCTCGTCGCCGAGCCGGGCGTGGGCACGGTCGCGGCGGGCGTCGCCAAAGCCTACGCGGATCTCATCACGATCTCCGGTTACGACGGCGGAACCGGCGCGAGCCCGCTCAGCTCGATCAAGTACGCCGGCACGCCGTGGGAGCTGGGACTGGCCGAGACGCACCAGACATTGCGCATCAACGACCTGCGCCACAAGGTGCGGCTGCAGACCGACGGCGGGCTGAAGAGCGGGCTCGACGTGATCAAGGCTGCAATCCTCGGCGCGGAGAGCTTTGGCTTCGGCACAGCGCCCATCGTCGCGCTCGGCTGCAAGTACCTGCGCATCTGCCACCTCAACAATTGCGCCACGGGCGTGGCCACCCAGAACAACGTGCTGCGCACCAAACACTTCATCGGCAAGCCGGAAATGGTGATGAACTATTTCCGCTTCGTGGCGCAGGAGTGCCGCGAGCTGATGGCCCTGCTCGGCGTGCGCCGCATGGAAGACCTGATCGGCCGCACGGAATATCTGCAGATCGTCCCGGGAAGCACGGCCAAGCAATCCAAGCTCGACCTTACGCCGCTCCTCTCGACCGAGGGCCTCGCGGCGGGGCGGGCCCAGTTCTGTATCGACGAGCGCAATGCGCCGTTCGACAAGGGGGAGCTGGCCGAGCGGATGCTGCGCGACATGCGCGGCGCCATCGAGAGCCGCTCGGGCGGCATGTTCTCCTATGAGATCGCCAACTTCAACCGCTCCATCGGCGCACGCCTGTCGGGTGAGATCGCGCGTCTGTGGGGCAACTACGGCATGGAAGAAGCGCCGCTGAACGTGCGCCTGCGCGGCTCGGCCGGCCAGAGCTTCGGCGTGTGGAACGCGGGCGGACTGCACCTGCACCTGGAAGGGGACGCGAACGATTTCGTCGGCAAGGGCATGGCGGCCGGCAAGATCGTCCTGCGCCCGCCGCGCGGCTCGTCGTTTGTTGCCAAGGATACGGTCATCATCGGCAACACCTGTCTGTACGGCGCCACCGGCGGAGAGCTTTATGCCGCCGGTCAGGCGGGCGAACGTTTCGCCGTGCGCAACTCCGGCGCCACCGCGGTGGTCGAAGGCGCCGGCGATCACTGCTGCGAGTACATGACCGGCGGCATCGTCTGCGTGCTCGGCCGCACGGGACTCAACTTCGGCGCCGGGTTCACGGGCGGATTCGCCTATGTGCTCGACCTCGAGCGCGACTTCGTCGACCGCTACAACCACGAGCTGATCGACATCAATCGCATTGCGCCGGAGGGCATGGAGACCTATCTGCAGCACTTGCGCGGCCTGATCGAGCAGCACGTGCGCGAGACCGCAAGCGCGTGGGGCGAGGAGATCCTCAACGACTTCCGCAGCTTCATGGGCAAGTTCTGGCTGGTGAAGCCGAAGGCCGCGGCCATCGACGACTTGATCGAGAACCTGCGGAGGGCGGCGTGATGGCCGGCAAGCATCTGGAGTTCCTGGATATTCCCCGGCGCGACCCGCAGAAGCTCCCCGTCGAGCAGCGCCTGCTTTCTTATCGCGAGATCTATGCGCAGCTCGACGCGCCCGGAGCGGCCGAGCAGGCGAGCCGATGCCTCGATTGCGGCAATCCGTTCTGCGAATGGAAATGCCCGGTGCACAACTACATCCCGAACTGGCTCAAGCTCATCGAGCAGGGCAAGCTGTTCGAGGCGGCGGAGCTGTCGCACCGTACGAACTCGCTGCCGGAAATCTGCGGCCGCATCTGTCCTCAGGACCGTTTGTGCGAGGGTGCCTGCACGCTGAACGACGGCCTGGGCGCGGTGACGATCGGCTCGATCGAGAAATACATCACCGACGAGGCTTTGAAGGCGGGCTGGAAGCCGGATCTGTCGCGCGTGAAGCCGGCCGGCCATCGGGTGGCCATTGTCGGCGCCGGGCCGGCCGGTCTCGCGTGCGCGGATGTCCTCGTTCGCAACGGCGTGACGCCGGTCGTATTCGACCGCCAGCCGAAGATCGGCGGTCTGCTCACCTTCGGCATTCCGCCATTCAAGCTGGAGAAGGACGTGGTCGAGCGGCGCCGCGAGCTGCTCGAAGGGATGGGCGTGGAATTCGTGCTCGGCACCGAAGTCGGCTGCGACATCACCATCAAGCAGCTGCTCGATGAGTACGCCGCGGTGTTCCTCGGCATGGGAACCTACGGCGCCGTGAAGGGCAACTTCCCCGGCGAGAACCTGCCAGGGGTGTACCAGGCCCTGCCCTACCTGATCGCCAATATCAACCGCCAGCTCGGGCTCGAAAAGAACGCGAGCGACTTCATCGATCTGCGCGGCAAGCGCGTGCTGGTGCTCGGCGGCGGCGACACGGGAATGGATTGCAACCGCACCGCGATCCGCCAGGGCGCGGCATCGGTCACGTGCACCTACCGGCGCGACGAACGCAACATGCCCGGCTCCAAGCGCGACTTCCGCAGCAGCCAGGAGGAAGGCGTGCAGTTCCTCTTCGATGCGCAGCCGGTGGAAATCCTCGGGCGCGATCGCGTGGAGGGCGTCAAGATCATGCGAACTCGCCCGGCATCGAGCGGACGCGGCGCCCGCGGGCGCGCGCTCACGGAGACGATTCCAGGCACCGAGCGGATCATCCCGGCCGATGCCGTGGTCGTCGCTTTCGGCTTCACGCCCGATCCACCGCCCTGGTTCGCCGAGCTTGGCATCGAAGTCCATCCGAACGGACGGGTGCGCGTGTCGGACGAGAAAGCACGGCCGTTCCAGACCACGCACGAGCGGATCTTTGCCGGCGGCGACATGGTGCGCGGCGCCGACCTCGTCGTCACCGCGGTTTTCGAAGGCCGGGAAGCCGCGCGCGGCATCCTCGACCGCCTCGGCGTGGGCCTCAACCTCGTATGAGCGAGCGGCGCAACGTGCAAACCCAGGGAATCCGCAAGCTCCTGGTCGCCAATCGCGGCGAGATCGCCATCCGCGTCATGCGCGCCGCCAGCGAGCTGGGCCTGCGCACGGTGGCGGTCTACTCGCAGGAGGATCGCTTTTCCCTGCACCGGATGAAGGCGGACGAGGCCTACCGCGTCGGCGCCGACAAAGGTCCGATCGATGCGTACCTGGACGTGGCCGACATCCTGCGGATCGCCAGGGAAGCGAACGTCGATGCGATCCATCCCGGCTACGGTTTCCTGTCGGAAAACCCCGAATTCGCCGAGCAGTGCGCCGCGGCGGGCGTGATCTTCGTCGGCCCGGCGCCGGACACTTTGCGCACGCTCGGCAACAAAGTCGCGGCGCGCAATCTCGCCGCGCGCGCCGGTGTCCCGGTAATGCCGGCGACTCCTCCCCTGCCGGCGGACCCCGCGGGCTGCGCTGCGCTGGCCCGCAAGATCGGCTATCCCGTGATGCTGAAAGCCAGCTGGGGCGGCGGCGGGCGCGGCATGCGCGTGGTCGAGAACGACGCGCAGCTCGAGGAGCTGGTCCCGGTCGCGCGCCGGGAAGCGAAGGCCGCATTCGGCAACGACGAGGTCTACCTGGAGAAACTCGTCCGGCGGGCGCGGCACGTCGAAGTGCAGATCCTCGGCGACCGACACGGCGGGCTGGTTCATTTGTTCGAGCGCGATTGCACCGTGCAGCGGCGCAATCAGAAAGTGGTGGAGCGCGCACCGGCCGTATTTCTCACCGATGCCCAGCGCGGCGCGTTGTGCGAGGCCGCGCTGAAGATCGGGCGCGCGGCGAGCTATGTCAACGCCGGCACGATCGAGTTCCTGCAGGATGCGGACACGGGCGAGTTCTACTTCATCGAGGTCAACCCCCGCATCCAGGTCGAGCATACGGTGACCGAATGCGTCACGGGCATCGATCTGGTCAAGGCGCAGATCCGGATCGCCGACAGTGCGCGCATCGGCACGCCGGCGAGCGGCGTGCCGGCTCAGGCCGACATCCGCATCAGCGCACATGCCCTGCAGTGCCGCGTGACCACCGAAGACCCGGAAGACAACTTCATTCCGGACTACGGCACGATTACCGCCTACCGCAGCCCCGCCGGCTTCGGCGTGCGGCTGGATGCGGGCACCGCGTACACCGGCGCGATCATCACCCGTTCGTACGATTCACTGCTGGTTAAAGTCACCGTATGGTCGCCCACGCCGGAAGAGACCATCGCGCGCATGCATCGCGCGCTGTGGGAATTCCGGATCCGGGGCGTCGTCACTAACCTGCGCTTCCTCGATCAGGTCATCATGCATCCGCGCTTCGCGCGCGGCGACTACACCACGCGCTTCATCGAAGAAACGCCGGAGCTGTTCGAGTGGCCGCGCAAGCGCGACCGCGCCACGCGCATCCTGACTTACATCGCCGACACGATCGTCAATGGCAATCCCGGCGTGAAGGGACGCAGCAAGCCGGCTCGGTTCGCCGAGCCCCGGTTGCCGGGCCAGGCGGGCGGACTCGGGAGCAAGCCTTCCGGCGCGGCATCGGCCGGACCGCCGGCGGGCGCCAGACAAAAGCTCGACGAGCTGGGCGCAGTGAAATTCGCGCAATGGATGCTCGGCGAAAAGCGCGTGCTGCTCACCGACACGACGATGCGCGATGCGCACCAGTCGCTGCTCGCGACCCGCATGCGCACGCTCGACATGACCGCCATCGCGCCCCACTACGCGAGCCTTCTGCCGCAATTGTTCTCCGTCGAGTGCTGGGGCGGGGCGACCTTCGACGTGGCCATGCGCTTCCTCAACGAGGACCCGTGGCAGCGCCTGGAAAGGCTGCGCGAGCGCATGCCCAACCTGCTGCTGCAGATGCTGCTGCGGTCGGCCAACGCCGTTGGCTACGCCAACTATCCGGACAACGTCGTGCGGTTCTTCATCAGACATGCCGCCGGGCGCGGCGTCGACCTGTTCCGCATCTTCGACTCGCTCAACTGGGTCGAGAACATGCGCGTGGCCATCGACGCGACGCTGGAAACCGGCAAGCTCTGCGAGGCCGCCATCTGTTATACCGGGAATCTGAGCGATCCCGGCGAGCGGAAGTACACGCTGAAGTACTACCTCGGGCTCGCGCGGGAATTGAAGGCCGCCGGCACGCACATCCTCGGCATCAAGGACATGGCCGGGCTGTGCCGGCCGCGCGCCGCCTACACGCTGGTGAAGGCGCTGAAGGAGGAGATCGGCCTGCCAGTGCACTTCCACACGCACGACACCAGCGGCATTTCCGCCGCGAGCGTGCTGGCGGCCATCGATGCCGGAGCCGACGCCGTGGACGGCGCCATCGACTCGATGAGCGGACTGACCTCGCAGCCGAACCTGGGCTCTATTGTGGAAGCCCTGCGTCATGGCCCGCGGGACACCGGCATCGATCCGGCCGCGCTGCGCAGGATTTCCTCGTATTGGGAGCAGGTGCGCCGGCTGTACGCCGCATTCGAAAGCGATATCCGCTCCGGAGCTTCGGAAGTCTACGTGCACGGCATGCCCGGCGGGCAATACACCAACCTGCGCGAGCAGGCCCGCTCGCTCGGCATCGAGGATGCGCGCTGGCCGGAAGTCGCCCAGGCCTATGCCGATGTCAATCGGATGTTCGGCGACATCGTGAAGGTCACGCCGACCTCGAAGGTCGTCGGCGACATGGCGATCCTCATGATCACCAGCGGACTGACCAAGGAACAGATCACGGACCCGCGCACCGAGGTGGCCTTCCCCGAATCGGTAGTGCAGCTTTTCCGCGGCGACCTCGGCCAGCCGCCGGGCGGATTCCCGCCGGACCTGCAACGCAAGGTCTTGAAGGGCGGCCGGCCGCTGAAGGGGCGTCCCGGCGCCACGCTTGCGCCGGTCGATCTCGACAAAGCTCGCGCGACCGTGCAGGAAAGATTGCCGCGGCCGGCGACCGATGACGACGTGGCGTCCTACCTGATGTACCCGAAAGTCTGGCAGGAATACATCGGCGAGCGCCTGCAGTATGGCGACGTGAGCATCCTTGCGACGCCGGTGTTCTTCTACGGCATGGAGCCTGGCCAGGAGATCACCGTCGATCTCGAACGCGGCAAGACGCTCATCGTGCGCTTCGTCACGACGAGCGCTCCGCACGAGGACGGCACGCGCACTGTATTCTTCGAGCTGAACGGCCAGCCGCGCTCCGTGCGCGTCACCGACCGCAGCACCAAGCCCCAGCGCCAGGCGCAGCGGAAAGCCGAGCCCGGCAACCCCAAGCACATCGGCGCACCCATGCCGGGCACGGTGGCCAGCGTGGCAGTCCCGCCGGGCAGGAAAGTCACGCGTGGCGAGGTGCTGCTGACGCTGGAAGCGATGAAGATGGAAACCGCGGTCCGCGCCGAGGCCGACGGCGAGATCGCGGAAGTGCTGGTAAAGCAGGGGCAGCAGGTGGACGCGAAGGATCTGCTGGCGGTGGTCAAATAGCGGCTGCTTTCACGCCCCATGGGTGGCGATAAACACGCGGCCCGTGGAGGTGTTTGCGGCGAGATGCTCCTGCCAGTATTCGCAGCTCTCGGTGTCGGTCTGCACGGCAAGCATGCATTCCTCATCCCCTCCATCGCTTCCTTCCTTTGCGTCACCGCCGGCCGGCGATTGCCAGATATCTCAATTTGAGATATCGTTGCGGTCCTGAGTCGAGCCGTGCACGTCATCTCCAAGCGCGCCCTGCGGGAATTCTGGGAAGTCCATCCCCTGGCGAAGGAGTCTCTGGCCGCCTGGCATCGGCTCATGGAGCGCGGTGACTATGCCGATTTCAATGCCGTCCGAAGAACGTTCGCCGCCGCGGACTACGTGGCGCCCTGCACGGTCTTCGATGTCGGCGGCAACAAGTATCGGATAGTTGCCGTCATTCACTACAACCGCAAACGGGTCCACGTCCGCCATGTCTTCACACATTCAGACTATGACGACTGGTCCGACCGACAGCGTGGGAAACGGATGGGCAAACGATGAGCTACGCGGCCGCCATGAGCATCGATGAGCTGGAACCTGCCTGGCAGGCGCTGCAAGACCGTGCGCCCGCGAAACTGCGCACGATCGACGGCGAGCGCCACTACCGCTCGATAATCGGGCTCATGAATGAGCTGATCGATGAGATCGGCGACCGCCAGGCGCATCCGCTGCAGGGGCTGCTCGATATCGTCACCCTGCTGGTGACCGACTACGAAGCGCGGCAGGTGAAATTACCGGACGCCGCGCCCGCGGAGGTTCTGCGGTTCCTGATGCAGCAGCATGGTTTGCGCCAGGCGGACCTCGCGGAGTTGTTCGGTTCGCAGTCCAACGTCAGCGAGATCCTCGCCGGCAAACGCGCCATCAATCTCCGGCAGGCCAAGGCTTTGGGGAAGCGGTTCGGCACCTCGCCGTCGGCGTTCATCTGACGGCGGACGGTGGCTATGGCCATCGAAATGTCGCCTATATAGGACTTCATAGACCGGATAAGGCCTCCAGAAGCTCTTCGGTCTTCCGGCGCATCAGCGCTTCGTCGCCCCTGCTCTCCACATTGAGCCGTACCAGCGGCTCGGTATTCGACGTGCGCAGATTGAAGCGCCAGTCGTCGAATTCCATCGACAGCCCGTCGACGTAATCCACATGCAGGGCGTTCTTGCGATAGCGCTCCTCCATCAGCGCGATCGCGGCCTTTCCATCTTTCAGCTGGCGGTTGATCTCGCCGCTCGCCGGAAACAGCCGCATGCGCTCATCGAGCAGCTCCGAGAACCGCTTGCCGCTTTCGCTGACGATCTGCGCGACCAGGAGCCAGGGGATCATGCCGCTGTCGGCGTAAGAGAAATCACGGAAGTAGTGGTGCGCGCTCATCTCCCCGCCATAGACCGCATCCTCGGTGCGCATCTTCTCCTTGATGAACGCGTGGCCCGACTTGCATAGCACCGGCGTGCCGCCGAGCGATCGCACGACGTCGAGCGTGTTCCAGGTGAGGCGCGGATCATGGACTATCTTTGCGCCCGGATAGCGCCGCAGGAACGCGGCCGCCAACAAACCGACGATGTAATAGCCTTCGATGAACCGCCCCTTCTCGTCGAAGAAGAAGCAGCGGTCATAGTCTCCGTCCCAGGCGATGCCCATATCGGCGCCGTGCTTGCGCACGGCCTCGATGGTGGGCGCGCGGTTCTCCTCCAGCATCGGATTGGGCACGCCGTTCGGGAAAGAGCCGTCCGGATCGTTGAACAGCTTGATGAACTTCAGCGGCAGGTGGCGCTCGATGCGATCGATCACCAATCCCGCGCCGCCGTTGCCCGCGTTGCAGACGACCTTCAGCGGCTTGAGCTTTTTGACGTCGACGTAGCTCAGCAGGTGATCGAGATAAGCCCCGCCGGAATCGAGCTCCCTGCGCACACCTCTGGCGGCGGCGGCGGAAGCGCCGCGGGCATTCTCATCCCGCTCCGCCAGCGCCTGGATCTCCTTCAAGCCCGTATCGCCGCTGATGGGTCGCGCGCCTTCGCGCACCATCTTCATGCCGTTGTAGTCCGGCGGGTTGTGGCTGGCGGTGACCATGATGCCGCCATCGAGCTTGTAGTTGGCGGTCGCGAAGTACACGCCCTCGGTGCCGCACAGGCCGATGTCCGCCACTTCCACCCCGCTGTCCAACAGCCCCTCGGTCAGGGCCCGGGACAAGCTCGCGCTCGACTGGCGGATGTCGCGCCCCACCGCGACCCGCCGCGGCTTGACGAATGCCGCGTACGCGCGACCGATGCGATACGCGACCTCCTCGTTCAGCTCGTCGGGAACTCGGCCGCGGACGTCATAGGCTTTGAAACCGGAGATTTTCATGCGCGCTCACCCGTGCATCGTGCTACTTGTTCGTTCCCTGGCGCCCGTACTGGTCCTCGAAGCGCACGATGTCGTCTTCGCCCAGGTACGAGCCCGACTGGACCTCGATGATGTGCAGCGCAATCATGCCAGGATTCTCGATGCGATGCCGTACGCCGATGGGGATATACGCCGACTGATTTTCCTCGAGCAGGAAGGTTTCCTCACCGCGGGTAATTCTTGCCGTGCCGGAGACGACCACCCAATGCTCGGCGCGATGATGGTGCAGCTGCAATGAGAGCGTGGCGCCGGGCTTGATCACCAGGCGCTTGACCTGGAAACGATCGCCGGAATCGATGCTGTCGTAGCTGCCCCACGGGCGGAACACCTCACGATGGAGCGAGGTCTCGTAGCGGTTGCGCTCGTTCAAGCGGTTCACCAGCTGTTTCACGTCCTGCACGCGCGCCTTGGGCGCAACCAGCACGGCATCCTTGGTCTCCACCACCACGTGGTCCTTGAGGCCGACCGTCGCGACGAGCCGGCTGCTCGAATATAGATAGCTCCCATCGGTGTCTTCGGCGATCACATCGCCATGCGTCACGTTGCCGCGACCATCGCTTTCGGCCACTTCATGCAGCGCCGACCACGACCCTACGTCGTTCCAGCCGGCATCCAGCGGCACCACGACCGCATCGCGCGTCTTCTCCATCACGGCGTAATCGATCGAATCGCTGGGGCACGCGGCAAACTTCTCGGCCGGGAGACGCGTGAAATCGAGATCCTTGACCGCCGCCGCCACGGCTTCGCGGCAGGCTTGATAAATGTCCGGCGCGAAGCTCTTCAACACCTCGAGGTAGCGCCCGGCCTTGAACAGGAACATGCCGCTGTTCCAGTAGTAGTGGCCCGAGGCGATGAACTGCGCGGCGCGCGCGGCGTCCGGCTTCTCGATGAATTCCGCCACCGGGAACACCGGGCCGTTGCCCTGCTCGCGCCGGATGTAGCCATAACCGGTCTCCGGCCGGTTCGCCACCACGCCGAAGGTGACGAGCTTGCCGGCCTGCGCTTCCTTCATCGCCAGCTCGACCGCGGCATGGAAAGCGGCGCGATCGGCGATTGCATGGTCCGCGGGCAGAACCAGCAGGAGCGGATCGCTGCTGCCGGACTGGCGGCTCTGCGCACTGAGCGCCGCCACCGCGACGGCCGGTGCCGTGTTGCGGCCCACGGGCTCGAGAATGATGTCCCGGGCGGGAGCGCCGACGAGCCGCAGCTGCTCGGCAACCATGAAGCGATGGGCTTCGTTGCAAACGACGATAGGCGCCGCGATGTCCTTCAATCCCTCGAGCCGCAGAGCGGTGTCCTGCAGCATCGTGCGATCGGAGACCAGCGGCAGGAGCTGCTTGGGATAGAGCTCGCGGGACAGGGGCCAAAGCCGCGTTCCCGAGCCCCCGGAAAGAATGACTGGAATGAGCATCGGAACAGAATTCTCCACCGCCATGCGGCCGCGGTCATGCGCCCGTCACAAACTTGTAATCAATTGATTTGCCAAGGAAAGGCGCATGACTGTAGCGAACGGCCGCAAAGGTGTAAAGCGAGCGCTGGCGCGGCGGCCGCGCCGCGGCCGAACACCGGGGAAGAGTAAAGAATTTCGGTGTTCCGGCAGCCGCGCGGACCAGAAACTAACGAACGGCCCGGGCGGGCTCAGTTGAGGCGCTCGGGCTGTTTGGCGGTCGCCGCCGCGCGGCGGGACGCCAGCTCCGTGACTTTTTGTTCGACGGGGATCGCCGCCACCGCGGCGGCATTCGCCACGCCGTGCTGGCGCCAAACGAGGTCTTCGATCGCCGCCGCCGGCTTGTACTCGGTGATCGCCTCGAGCAGCATCTCGCGCGCACGGCGGCAGTCGAACTTGCGCATGATCACCAGCAGCTCATCGAGCATGGCCTGCATCTGCTCCCACGGCAGCGAGTGCTCCATGGCGCGCATGATCATGGGGTGCTGAGTGCCCGTGACGTTATTGCCGATCAGCAGCTCCTCATAGAGCTTTTCCGCCGGACGCAGGCCGGTGAACTCGATGGCGACGTCGCCGTCGGGATTCTGCTCGTCGCGCACGGTAAGGCCGGTGAGGCTGATCATCCGGCGCGCGAGGTCGTAAATGCGAACGGGCTTGCCCATGTCGAGGACGAACACGTCGCCGCCCATGGCCATCGAGCCGGCCTGGATCACCAGCTGCGCGGCCTCGGGAATGGTCATGAAATAGCGGATGACGTCGGGATGGGTCACCGTCACCGGACCGCCCCGGCGGATCTGCTCATGGAACAGCGGAACGACCGAGCCCGAGGAAGCCAGCACATTGCCGAAACGGACCATGCAGAACCGCGTGTCCGTCCCGCGTCGCTGCAGGCCCTGCAACACCAGCTCCGCGAACCGCTTGGTCGCGCCCATCACGTTGGTCGGGTTGACGGCCTTGTCGGTCGACACCAGCACGAAGGTCTCGACGCCGCATTCCAGGGCCGACTCGGCCGTGTGCCAGGTCGCATACACGTTGTTGTGGATGCCCTCGATCATGTTCTGCTCGACGATCGGGACATGTTTGTACGCCGCGGCGTGATAGACCGTCTGCACCGAGTACGTCTGCATGATCTCGCGCATGCGGTACTTGTGGTGCGCATTGCCGAGGAGCGCCACGATCTCGATGCGCTGGCCTTCCGCCTGGAAGTCAGGGTGCGCGATCGCATTACGGAGCTCCCGCTCGATGTTGTACAGGGCGAGTTCGGACAGCTCCAGCAGCACGAGCCGCTTGGGCGCGAGCTTGATGATCTGGCGGCACAGCTCCGAGCCGATCGAGCCGCCGGCGCCGGTCACCAGCACCGATTTGCTGCGAATACAGGCGTCCAGCAGCTCGTGGTTCGGCGGCACCGGATCGCGTCCCAGGAGATCCCCGACCTCGACTTCGCGGATCTCATCGAGCCGCGCCTGACCGGTCATCAGGTCGCCCAGGTTGGGCACCGTCTGCACATGGATGCCGAGCGATTCGAGGTGACGCAGCACTTCGCGCCGCCGTTTGCGCGTCGCCCCCGGCATGGCCAGCAGAACGCCGGTGGCATCGTATTCGGAAATGATGTCCGGCAGCTGATCCGGCCGGAACACCTCGAGGCCGTTGATGACGCTGTCCCAGAGCGAGGGATTGTCGTCGACGAAGGCCACGGGCCGGAATTCCTTGCCGCCCTGGAAGGCCATCGACACGCGCGCACCGGCTTCCCCCGCTCCATAAATGACGACGCGCTGCTCCGTGCCGCTGGAACTCTGCAACGCCACGCGCACGAGATAGCGGCTGCCGGCAACGTAGATGAGCGCGAGCGCCCAATAGATCACGAAGGCGCTGGACGGCAATTCCTTCTGCAGCAACGCCATGTTCAGCAGCAACAGGAGCAGCACCGAGAGCGTCGTGCCGGCGACGACGGCAAACACCGCTTTGGTGCCGATGTAGCGGATCACCGCGCGATACAGGCCGAGCCGGACGAACACCGGGATGGTGGCGAGCAGCGCCGCGCCGTACAGCCACGCGCCACCGGCGATGTCGTGATCGAAAGAGCCGAGCTTCAGCGTGATGGCGCTGTAGAGCGCGGCGGGAATCATGACGAGGTCGGCGCTCACCATGATGGCGCGTTTGGTGGCCCGGGAAAGATTGGTGACAGCTTCCAGCGTTCGACGAAGTTCGGTGCGGATATCACTACGCACGGTTCAGTCCTTTAATTCCATGTGTCGAAGAACGGACGTTATTGACCTTTTTCTGCCCACCGACGCCAAGCCTGCGGCGATTCGGACTTGAGGTTTCAAGCGCGGATGAACGCACTTGAAACATTGAAGCGGCGTGGATAGTAGCATTTTTCGCCACCAAAAATGCCAGCTATTTCACGTAGATAAAACGAAATGATTTGGCATTTCTTCAAATCCGACGCTAAACGGCGACAACTTTGACCGTTCCGCAGCCTCGTTTGCTGAACGCTGTTACCCCGACCGCGTTGACGCGCGCTCACGCATCTTTGAAAACTTCCACCAGGGTGGCCCAGAGGATTCTCAGATCGCCCACGAAGGTCCGGTTGTCGACGTACTCCAGATAAAACCTGCGCTTTATGGGCAAAACTTCCCGGATATAGGCCTGCTCTACGTCCGTCGCGCAGCCCAGCAGAGCACTTTCGTTCTTGAATCGGATCGAAGCCCAGTCGGTCATTCCAGGCCGGACCGAAAGGACCTTGGCACGGGCGTCTTCGGGATAGAAGGCGATGTACTTTGGGACCTCGGGCCTCGGGCCGACCAGGCTCATCCTGCCCGTAAGTACGTCGATGAGCTGCGGAAGTTCATCCAGCTTGTAGCGGCGCAAAAACGCGCCTGCACGGGTGATGCGGGGGTCGGCGCCGGCCGTCAGCTGCAGCCCCGGGCTCCCTCCGGCCACCCGCATCGTTCTGAATTTGTGGATGCTGAAAGGCCGGCCCCGCAGGCCGACGCGCTCCTGGCGGAAAAAAACCGGTCCCGGAGAATCGAGCTTGATCCACAGGGCCAACGCCAGCAGCACCGGGGCCAGGAGCAGCAATCCCAGCAGGCTCGCCACTCCGTCGAAAAGCCGCTTGGCCATCTAGCCCAGGATCGCCTTCACGGCGGCAATGACCCGGTCGATATCCGCCTCGGTCATGCGGGTATAGATGGGCAGCGAGACCGAGCCCTCATAGACCCGCTCGCTGACCGGGAACATCGACGGGGTCAATCCGTAAGTCTCCTTCCAATAAGGATGGTGGTGCAGCGGGATGTAGTGGACGCTGACGCCGATGCCCATCTCGAACATCCGTTCGATGAATTCGTTGCGCCGGACCTTGGCATCTTCGGCCAGCTGAATGACGTACAGATGCCAGGAATGCGTGTCTCCGGCCGCCGGCTTGGGTGGCAGCACGAGCGGCAACCCCGCAAGCTCGGCGTCGTAGCGGGCGGCAATCTCCGCGCGCCGCTGCTGGAACCGGCGCGCCTTCTTCAGCTGATGAATCCCGAGCGAGGCCGCGATATCGGTCAGGTTGTATTTGAACCCGGGTGCGACGACCTCGTAGTACCAGCCCGGCGTCTTGGACACGAAGCGATCGAACGCGTCGCGGTTGATGCCGTGCAGGCGCATGACGCGCGTGCGTTTGGCGATCTGCGGATTGCGCGTCACCAGCATGCCGCCCTCGCCGGTGGTGATCGTCTTGTTTGCATAGAAGCTGAACACGGTCACCTCGCTGTCCAAAGCGCCGATCAGACGCCCCGAACACGTTGTCGGTAGAGCATGGGCTGCGTCTTCGACGACTCGCAGATCATGCTTGCGCGCCAGCGCGGATATGGCGTCCATGTCCGCTGCGCGGCCGCCGAAGTGGACGGGAATGATGGCCCTTGTCCTGGCGGTGATGGCTTTCTCTACCAGCACCGGATCCAGACACAAGGTGTCGGGAGAAATGTCGACGAATACGGGGTCGGCTCCCAGGTAACGGACGATCTCGGCCGTAGCGGTGAACGTATGGGTAGTCGTAATGACTTGCGCTCCCGGTCCGATGCCGATGGCCTCGAGCGCCAGGTGCAGCCCGGCGGTTGCAGAGTTCACCGCAACCGATTCCACTCCCCCACCCAACCATGCGCTGAAGTCCGATTCGAACTCCTTGGCCCGCGGTCCGCTCGTGACCCAGCCCGAGCGCAGGCTCCGCACCACTTCCTCGATCTCTTCTTCACCGATATCGGGCAACGCAAAGGGAAGAAATTTGTCACTGAAGTGAGTAGACATTAGCCCTGCTTCTTTGCGATCCAGCACAATACGTGGGTACGTAGCCACGGGATCGCGTTGAAAATGGAATAGACCGAAGGATGGATGCGGCATACCCGGCGGCTGATCGGCGGCGCCAGTGTCACGCGCCGACAGGCGATCTCTCCTTGTGGGAACAGCTGTCGTATACGCTTCAACGGCACTCCCCGCACATCGGGATTCGCCGGATTGTCATAGACGAAGTCATACCAGAGGATCGCTCCACCGGGCTTGACCCAGCTCCACATGCAGTCGGCCAGGCGCTGCTGAAAACCGGCATCGAGCAGCGAGGTGAACACGGTCGATTGATAGACGATGTCGAAGCAGGCGTCCTGGAACCTCAACGCAGAGGCATCGCCCTCGAATACGGCGCAAGCCTGCGGGAGATTGCGCCGGGCCAGGGCAACCCTCTGTGGAAGCAGCTCGTTACCCGCAAGGTACTGCGGTGAGAACCCGAGGCAGATCAATTCCAGCAAATTGGCGCCAGTCCCACATCCGACCTCCAGGACGCGCAGCTCATCCAGCGGTGCTGAGGCGTGCCGACGCAAATAGCCGATGAGGGCACGTTGGCGCTCCTGGCGGGCAAGATACACATCCGGCTCGAGCACACTGTAGCGGGGATCCTGCCCGGCCGGCGCCCGCTGCTGATAGCGATGAATGACTTTCTGAGCTTCGCCAGAATCGTCAGCCGCGTCATCGGGATAGGGAAGTGTCACGTCCGATCCTCTTCAAATGCAGCCGAAGCAGCCCGAAGTCCAGCAAGCCGCGCAGGTAACCTGCACCGTACGCCAGATGCGCCAGGAAGAAACCCGCCAGCAGATAAGGCATCAAGGACCACCCATGGCGGCGCGCCAACGCGGTCGAGAATGCGAGATTCAGCCCACAGTGAGCCGCCAGCGACAGCCCCCAAAGGATACCGAAGAACTTCGACAGCCAGAACAGAAACGGCGTTCCGAGCGCCAGGGCGGCAAAAACCGGCGGGGCGAGCTGGCGCAGCGTGGCCGGACGCCCGAGCTTGATCGCGACTAGAGGTTTGAAGTATCCGTATTGGTACATCATGCACGCGAGTTTGCTCACCGATTCCCGCGCCACATAGTCGATTTGGATTTCCGGAACGAGGAAGATGCGTCCGCCCGCCTTCTTCAGCCGGGCGTTGAGCTCATCGTCCTGATTGCGGATGAACAGCTCGTCATAGAGACCAATGCGGGCAAATAGCTCCCGCCGGTAGCAGCCAAACGGGACGGTGTCGACCTCCAGCGGGGCTCCTGACTGTACGACACGGAACGAGGAGTTGCCTATGCCAAAGGGATGCGATAACACCAGCGCGACCGCCTTCGCTTGCGGAGTTTCCGCCGCGGGTCCTGTGATCACCACGCCCCCCACGTTGTCCGCCCCAAGCCGTTCCATCCACGTCACCAACGACGTCAGGTAGTCCCGGCGGTATTTCGCGTGCGCATCCATGCGCACTATCAGATCGCCACGGGCGGCGCGGATGCCGATGTTCATCGCGTGCGGCACCGTACGCGAAGGATTTTCGAGCAGTCGCACGCGCGGATCCCGTCCGGACAACTCCCGCACCACTTCTCGTGTGCCGTCGCTGCTCTGTCCGTCGACTACCAGTACTTCGAACAACTGCGGCGGATAGTCGGTGTCCGTGATTGATCCAAGACAGGCGCCAATGTAGTCCACCTCATCGCGGGTCGGGATGACGATGGACAGAAAGGGTAGCGGACTCTCTGACATGGATGCGTAGATCCTCGATATCGTGCAGCGGGCGGAGCGGGCTCAGGCGCTGCGCCGACCAATTATCTTCGCCGGCACCCCGCCGACCACGGCATTCTCCGGCACGTCCTTGGTAACCACGGCACCCGCCGCAATGACCGCGCCGTCAGCGATCGTTACTCCCGGCAGGACTATACAGCGGGCGCCGATCCAGACATCGTTCCCGATGTGGACATCCCGGTATTCGTACGGCTGCAGCTTGATCGGCGTCCCGAGCTTGGTGCCGTGATTGCTGGTGTAGATCAGCACTTCCGGGCCCATCAGGACCATGTTGCCGATGAAGACCTTGCCACCGGCACCGACTATCGACCGCTCGCCGATCATGGAGTCATCGCCGATAGAGATGTGAGCGCCGGTGCTGAAATAGACATGCGGACGGATATTCACGTTTCTTCCGCACCGCGCGAATATGTGCCGCACCAACAGCCTGTTCAGCCTCGAGCCTATGTTTCCCGGCGAGTCGCCGGTCTTGATGCGACTGGTCAATCCGTAATACAGCAGCAGCGCCAGGACTCGCCTCAGTCTGCGCATGGAAACCTCCCGAAAACGGCGCGGTCGTACCAATGATCGCTCAGGGGCATCGCGTTTGCTCCAGCAACGGCGCCAGGTTCACAGCCAGCCCGCGCACCTCGACCATTCTGACGCTGCGATAGTACTCATGGTAGGCGCGCAGCGAAGCGAGCGTCGGATCGGCGAGGTACACCACCGACCGTCCCCTGTATACAGCCTGCAGGAGTACGGCGGACAGGTACCCGGCGATGAGATTGCAGCGGTCGATGAACGCATGGACGCTCTCGGTGCAGGCGTCACTGCATTGGCCGGCAAGCCGATCGCGGTAGCGTGCGAAATGATTGGCGTATTTCGGATTCGGATGCGCCCGCACGACGACCTTGTAGCTCGCGGCCAGAGCATTGAGATCGTGCAGCAGCGCATCCAGGTCATCGCCGGGGATCGCAGGCCAAAGGAAGCCAAGGACCGGCGTGCCGCGCAAGACCGGAGCGGGCGCGAGGCCGGCGCATGGATTGAATGCGAACCGCTCGCCGCACTCGATGTGCATGCTGTCGTGGACGGACCGCGGGGTCAGCTCCCACGCATGGTATTCGTCGAAGCTGCTGAACGCCGAACGACAACTGATGAATTCCTCGCCGTGGGTGACGTTCACCAGGCGTACGCCGTGGGAATTGAGGAACAGCTTGCGCAGCGACGAATGCGCCGAATATTCGCAGTATTGCACGAGCCCCCTCGCATCCACGCGGTCCAGGTGGGGGCGCACGGAGGCGATCCAGAGCACGAACTTGAACAGCAGCTCCGGATAGAACGCGCCCTGGGCGACAAACAACTGCAGCGCTGCAGCGAGATCGCCGAGTCTCAGGTAACGCCTCGCGCCACGGCGCTCGAGGGTGCGCTGCTTGATGGCCTCAGGAATCACGTACGCGGGATGGAAATTGATCTTCAGGTATTCGCACCGCTCCTTGGGAGCATTGACACACGGCCGCACCAGCAGCAGTAGCAGCGGCACCCCCAGCAGCGCCGCGGCGTTGGCCAGCAACGTCGCCGCCCTGGAGCGTGCGTAGTACTGGCAGCGGTATTGACAAACCGAACGCCACAGATACCGCGTACGCTCGTGCGATTCGATGCGCGCGCGATAGGCTGCATAGGTTCTTTCGATGATGCGCAGATCCGCCCGATGATCGGGATTGAATCGATAGGACGTCAGCCTGCGGTGGATGCCTCGGACCAGCTCGCGGAGAACGCTCATGAAACCGTCATTCAACGACCGCGCCGAGCCTGCGCGGCGCCAGAGGCGCCATGCGGCCGGCCGCCGCGCGGCTGACGCCGCGGTCGGAAAGCGCCAGCAGCTGAAAGATCATTGCTCCGTAGAAGGGGGTGTAGTAGATGGTCGACACTTCCGACGTGCCGGTGGTCTGGAGTACCCCGCCGGCGAAAAAGTACGCCAGGAAAAGGCTGATGAAGGAGAAGTGGTTGAAGTCGAACGCACCGCGCCCGACTTGGGCCACCGTACGCATCGCACCCCCGATCATGGCCAGCAGGAACAATCCGCCGATCAACGCTCCCGACTCGCAGATCGTGGTCAGCGCGAAGTTGTGCGGATCTCGATAGCTGTTGTGGCTGTACCTTTCGAAGTTGCCCACGCCGATGCCGTAGGGAAAATCACGGATGACCTTCAGCGCATCCTCATACAGATCGATGCGGTTCATGTACGCCTTCTCGAGGAAGGTCTCGTGACTGCCCAGCGAGAATTTATACTCCCACTCCTCTACAAGCTCGGACGGAATGAGGGCCGGGGCGAGAGACACGAGCAACACCGCGGCCGCGGAATAATAGATGGAGTATTTCGCAATGTTGTTGCGAAACTTCCGGTACAGGAGGATGGTGAAAGCCGGAAGCATGAGCAGCGCCGTCTTGGACAGGGACGTCATGCCGATCACCACTATTGCAACCAGAGGCCATCGCTTGCCGGTCAGCGACGCGAGCAGCGGCGCGAACATGAAGCAGTAGATCAGCGCGCTCGTCGAAGCGAAAATGCTGCCGACTCCCCGGGAATCGAGCAGCGTGCTGGTGATGTTCGAATAAATCGAATAGTAGATGCTGGCCGCGTAGATGAAGAGAAACGCCATGAAGTACACCTCCAGCAGCCGCTTTCCTGCCGTCCTGGAGCGCCGCAGCCGGGCGACTTCCAGCACGAAGTTGCGCGAGTTGAAGAACAACGCGTACAGCGGCACCGAATACGACATGTAGAAGATCGGCAGCATACTGGCGTGGTACACCGAATAAATGACGGCCAGGCCAACGTTGTACAGTAGAAACAGATTCGCGATAACGGTGGTGAAGGTCAGCCGGCGCACGACGCGCGGCTTGAATCGCAGGACCAGATAAACAATGTTCAGGTACAGCGGCAGCAGCTTCACCGCGTAGTGGACCGAATCGAGCTCGGCACCGGGCACCAGATAGTGTCCGTTGTGATCGATGAAGAATATCGCCGGATAGAGCGGCAGCAGGAAAAGGCTGTGCAAATAGAAATAGCGGCTGATCTTGTACAGGCAGCTCAGGTAAAGGCAGAACGCAACGATAACCGTCAGTGTCAGCCACATGACTCACACTCCGGAATCGGCCACGCAGGTTGTACACTGCAAGAGGGAATCACGATCTCAACGCATGCCGAAGATATCGGCGCAAAGACGCATGGATTCGGTGGCATCATCGAGGGTCGCCAGTTGGGCCGTCCGGCCCGTGCGCACCGCTTCGACGAGGCGCATGGCCTGGACGCGCAGCCCGGGCTTGAATTCGGCGTCCGCCGGATCGGGATCGATGGTTACCCGCACCCTTTCTCCGCGCTGTTGCACGGTCAACGACTCCAGCGGACGCATTTCCAGGCGCAGCTTCGAATCAGTGACGGCCACGGCCCACGGACCTGGCCCGTCCCAGACACCCTCGTACAAACCGAAGTCGCCACTAGCGAATCGTATATGCGCCACCACGAAGCCTGGGGAATGAGGATTCCACGGCACGATCGGATCGACGCCGACGATCGGGCCGCGTCCGAAGAGGCGCAGATAGTCGATCACATGGATGGAATTGGCGAACATGTAGTTGCGCACGACCGCCGCGGGCTGCATCGAGGCGGCCGCGGTCATGTCCTGCTGATCCTGGATGGTAATCATGCGGCTACCGCCATTGTCCGCACCGATCAGATCCAGCGCGCGGCGCGTGCTGCCGTACGTGCGCCGGTTCAGGCCCACATAAACGCGGGCGCCCGCGGCCCGCGCCGCCGCGAGTATGCTCTGCGCATCCGCGAGATCGTAGCCGGCCGGCTTCTCCAGCAGAGCGGTCCAGGGGTAGGAGAAACAGCTCCTGGCCACTTCGTTCATCGCCAGTTCCCGCACAGTGACGACCACTATGGATGCGCCGGTAGCGGCATGGAGCTCCGCGACCGAGCTGCACACTTTTTCGATGCCAAATTCATCGGCGAGCACGCGTGCGCGCTCTGCCGTCCTGCTGAAGACGCCTGCCACACGCACGCCCTCGATGCCGGAGAAGGCTCGCACATGCTCGCGCGCCATATAGCCTGCGCCTATCACTGCAACTCTCGTTTCCATTGACGCTCTCAAGCCCAAGGGTAGCGACGACTGCGATCGATCCGCGGGTCGTCGATCGCGATGCTCACGTTGGCGCAGTCATCCGAAGTATGGGCCGCGCACAAACATAGCAGCGCATGACGCCCTGTCTGTCCGTCTGGAAACGGGCGTCCTGCGAGCATGGCGTCCCAAACCGCCTTCGTCGGCGCGACGATGTCCGCCGGCTGGATGTGTTCGATGCTTTCAACGGCTGGCATCCCATAGCGCGTCGTGGGCAAATCGCGATAGGGGTCCGCGCGCCGCACGATCCGCATGAAGCCCGACAGCTCATCGATGAAAATCTGTCCGAGGCGGCAGATGTAGACAACCTGCAACCCGTGGCCCGAGCGCGCCGAGCAATCGATGTACATGGGCACGCCGTTGTCCGATATCACGCGCAGCTGTCCGGCGCGGTCCTCGAATTGCGGGCCGCGCGGATTGGGCACGCGCTCGTCATCGAACCAGGCCTGCACCGAGCGGACCGGCGTGCCAGTAACGTACCTGAACATCTCGAAGTAGTGCGAGCCGTTCATCGCCACGCCGAAGTTCGATCCCGCGACGAGAATTCCGGTCAATCCGCCGAGCTCCTGCGACTCGATGGCGGCCCTTGCCTGCATGTATTGCGGCATGAAGCGCATCTGATGATTGACCGCCAGCGCCGCCCCTTCGCGTGCGCAGACCTCGATCATCCGCTCGGCCTGCTCGATCGAAACCGCCAGCGGCTTTTCGCACAATATCCGGCGCACACCGTGCCCGGCGGCCATGCAAACGAGCTCGCAGTGAGAGGGCGCCGTGGTGGCAATCACCGCCGCCTCGGGGGTGACCGTACGCAGCAGAGCAACGCCGTCGGTAAAGCACAAACTCTGGTCGAGTTCGAGCTCCTTGCATACCGCCGCCAGCGACTCCGGCGACTGGTCGCAAAGACCAACGATCTCCATGCCGAGCTCGCGCACGACCTGCACATGGCGGCGCCCCATTCTCCCCAGACCGATCACCGCTACCTTCACGCTCTGCTCCCCCTGGACTCGACCGGCTACAACCGAACAAACGACTCTAATATGCGCAATCCCGTGGCTGCGCTTTTTTCCGGGTGGAACTGGCATCCGTAGACGTTGCCGGCTCCGGCCATCGCACAGATCAGTCGGCCGTCGTAAGAACAATCGGCTAGACGATGATGCGCCTCGTCCGGAACAGCCGTGAACGAATGCACCAGATAGACCGCCGCGCCAAGCTTCACGCCCGCCAGCAGCGGCACTTTGCTCCACGATTGATCGCGAGGCGCCGCGAGCGTATTCCAACCGATGTACGGAATCTTGTGCGGGCGACCGTCCTCGCCGGTGCCGGGTATCGCCACGACTCTGCCCGGAATGATATTGAGACCCGTATGCTCACCGAACTCCTCGGATTTGGAGAAGAGCATCTGCATGCCCAGGCAGATGCCGAGCATGGGTCGCCCGCTGGCGGCGAACTCCTGCAGCGCCCCGACCAGACCGCGTGCCCGCAAGCCGGCCATGCCATCGGCAAACGCGCCGACGCCCGGAAGAATGAGCCGCTCGGCGGCCCCAATCGCCGCGCTTTCATGCACGAACACCACGTCCGCACCGCATTTTTCCAACGCCCGCCGGACGCTGAACAGGTTGCCCGACCCGTAGTCGACTACCGCTACCGTACTCACTCGATCTCCCGCACGCTCAGCCTGCCGGCGCGGGCCGCAGCCCGAATCTGTGCGAGAGTGGCGCGGCCGTAGTGGAGAATGTCGGCCATGGCAACGCCGTCCGCTCCGCCAGCGACCACGGCTTCGACCAGGTCCTGCGTCTTGCCCATACCGCCGCTGGCGATTACCGGAACACCAACGGCCTCGGAGATCGCATGCACCAGCTCGCAATCAAAGCCTTCACGGGTACCTTCCCGGTCCACGGAGGTGACGAGTACCTCACCGGCCCCCAGCTCAACCCCACGGCGCGCCCACTCGACCACATCGAGTCCCGAAGGCTCTCGTCCATTGTCGGTATACGCCTCCCATTTCCGCGGCCCGGTGCGCTTCGCCTCGATCGAGAGCACCATGCATTGCGAACCGAACTTGCGTGCCACCTCGGTAATGAGCTGCGGCCGTTTGATGGCCGCGGTATTGATCCCGACTTTATCTGCTCCCGCCCGCAGGATATCGCGCACGTCATCGACGCTTCTCAGGCCGCCGGTGACTGTCATCGGGACGAACACGTCCTGCGCGGTGCGGCTGACGATGTCGTGCAGACTGTTGCGTCCATAAAGACTGGCGACGACGTCCACGTAGAGGAGCTCATCCGCGCCGTGCTCGTAGTACTTGCGGGCGAACACCTGCGGCTCTCCGATGACCCGCAAGCCCTCCAGATGCACGCCCTTGATGAGATTAGGTCCCTTGATGTCCAGCCTGGGGATCAGACGAATCGGTTTCATGCAGACGTGTCGTGCCAGACGGCATGTTTCAATTCCCAACCGTCAGCGCTCTTACGCCACAGATGGTCCGATCGCCAGCTGTCGACGACCTCCTGATACTCCTCATCGGTGATGCCGCAATATTCCAGGAACTCCGCGTAGTATTTCTTGGGAAATTCTCCATCGTAGCGCCGTACCAGCGCCACCCCTTCCTCCCGGGTGATCTTGCCGTCGCGGATCTCATGGGCAGCGTCCGAGGTCGTGCGTCCGATGCCGAATTTTATGAAGCCCAGATAGTAGTGATAGCCGTCGATGCGGTCATCGAGGCTCGCATACTTGGAATAAGTACCCTCGGAACGCTCGGTATTCGGCACGAATCCGGTGTTCTCGCGGCAGTAGTAGAAATTCTCCTGCGGGTCCCAGAATTTGTAGTAGCCCAGGAAGTGAATCTCGGTTTTATTGTCCCTGATCTGCGCGTACGACGGACCCATGAACGGCTTCAAATCGGCCAGACTGATGCCGTGCTCCGTCCAGAACTCCGGAGGCATCCCTGAGAAATAGTGCTTGTCGTGGTCCTGAATCTCACGCGTGGGGCGAAACGCATTCTTCATGTCGCCGCCGTATTCGACCTCACCATTTTCCCCGTACATGATCAGCTGCACGCCGTACTTGACGGCCATATGCAGGGGGTAGTTCGTCTGGCCATAGATGAAGGGCTGAAACGGATCTCCCTGGTGCTGGAACGCGAGTCGGGTGAGCTGCCGGGTGATCTTGCCGTTGGGCGTGCCAAGCACGTTATCGAAGCCGGAGCGTATGAAAGCATCCAGGTTGCGGCGGCCGATCTCCGTAGCTTTCAGCGGCGCCCAGGTCACGGTGAGGGGGTTCATTCCGTATTTGTATTTGAGCTGGTGCGCCACGAAGCCGCCGTCCTTGCCGCCGCTGCAGGGAACGATCACGTCGTAGTCGCCGTTGGTCCTGCGATGGCGGTTGCACAGTTCGACCAGCTGTTTCTCACGCTCGTCCCAGTCGACTTTGTGGCGCTTGAATTCGGCGTAGCTGCAAGCGGAGCAAACCCCTTGCTCGTCGAAAGTGATGCGTGGACGCTGGTTGGACACCGTGCACTTCCTGCAGAACCTCACCTCCCGCGGCAAGTTGTAGAGTGCGACAACATCTCTCTTTTTCATGAATACGTTCTCTCAGGGATATGAACACTTGACTCGGTCAACACCGCGTCAGCTCGCAACAGGTCCTCCTCGGTATCGATGTCCAACGAACTCTGTGCCGGCATGGCATATCCGATCGTCGCGGGACCGATAAAGGTCTTCGACTGGATGAGCCATCGGACATCCGCCGCATAAACGGCGCCATTGAGGCGCCAGGCGTCGGGGAAATCCTGGCGCAGCATGTTAGCCACCGCACGATCGGAAACGAAGCTCTCCAGAATCGCGTCGGCAGCCATTCTGAAAGTGAGATAAGGGTGGCATTCAGCCGGCGCCAGCGATACGCACGCCCTGGCGCCGGCAGCCACCAGCTTCTCGATGCAGGCGTCGATATCGGCTGCGGTCCGCAGCGGCGATGTAGGCTGCAGCAGCACGGCGATATCGAACCCCGGCACGAGCGACAGTGCATGCAGCACCGGTTCGATACCCGGAGTCTCATCGCGCGCCAGCTCCTCCGGCCGTTTGAATGGAGCATCGCAGCCGAGCGCGCGCGCCGCGGCAATGATTTCATCGTCGTCGGAAGTCAATATCACGCGATCGACGGTGCGTGCCGCTTGCGCGGCCTGTACCGTCCAGGCCAGCAGGGATTTCCCCCCCACGATGCGCAAGTTCTTGCGCGGCACGCCCTTGGAACCCCCGCGGGCCGGCACGATCGCCAGCACCTTGCGTCCTGCGATCACTCGAAAATCTCCGGAAAGTCGTGGTTGGCCTTCTCGTAATCGGACATGCGGCCCACATCCATCCAGTAGCCACTGACACGATGGCAGCGCGTGCGCAGCTTCCGCGCGATGATACTGTCGAATAGCGCAGGCATATCGAGGTACGTGTTCGCCGGCACTAATTGCAGCACTGGGGGCGACAGCACATACATGCCGGCGCTCACCAAGGACCGGTGGATGGGCTTCTCTTCGATCTTCCCTATCCCACCCGCCTCTTCCTGAACCACGCCATACGGGATCTGGAATTCGTATTCGCGCACCGCCATCGTCGCGGCCGCTTCGGCGGCGATGTGGTCTTCGAGCATCTGCCCGTAGTCGTGCTTGACCAGCAGATCCCCGTTGGCCACGATCACCGGCGCCGCAGGCTGCTCGTGCAGCAGGCTCAGCGCACCGGCGGTGCCCATGCGCTTGGTCTCCCGCAGATAGCCGATCTGCGCTCCCAGCGAGCTTCCGTCCCCGAAATACTTTTCGATGACTTCCGCCTTGTAGTTGACCGCGAGATAGAAGCGACGGAAGCCCTGGTCGATATAGCTTCTGAGAATGGTCTCCAGCAGCGGCCGCGCTCCCACTTTCAACATCGGTTTCGGGGTCGTTTCCGTCAATTCCTTCAGGCGGCTGCCCAGCCCTCCAGCCATGACGATGACCCAGTTGTCGCGTATCGCGGGAACGAAAAAATCGTCGACGATCTCCAGGCCGACAGCTACGCCGCTCGCATCCACCAGCGGGACCTGGTGCAAGCCGAGTCGCTTCATTAGAGAGCGGATAACGTCGCGACCCGAGTCCGGCGACACGGTCTTGGGCGCGGTGTTCATAGCCCGCTCTACAGGATCGTTGATGCCGACGCCGCGAATCAGCGCCCGCCGCACGTCGCCATCGCTCAAGGTGCCGAGCAAACGCCGATTCGCGTCCACGACCAGCGCCATCTGAGTTCCCGCTTCATTGATCTTGATCAACGCCTCGCGCAGCGCGGTGTCGGGGGAGATCAGGACACGCTCCCAGCTTCTCATTTCCCAACCTTTGGTCTGGCGGGCACACCCAGAAGCCTGGAGCCCGGGGGATGGCTATCCACGACCACTGCACCGGCCCCGATCATGGAGGCGGCGCCAATGTGGAGTCCTTGAATGATGACGGCACCCGCGCCTATGTGGCATCCCTCACCCAACCTGACCCCGCCGGACAGAACGGCGCCGGGTGCTATGTGGCAATATGCCCCGATCTCGCAGTCATGGTCTACGGACGCGGCCGTGTTGACTATCGTCGCACCACCTATCCTGGCGCCCGCCTGGATTACGGCTCCGGCCATTATCTGTGCACCCTCTTCGATATGCGCCGCTCTCGACACCGTTGCCCGCGGATGGACGACGCTGATGAACCGCCATCCCGCGGACGTCAGCCTTTCCTGCACGGCCCGACGAGTATCGGGCGCGCCCACCGATCCCACTCCGTTGACCAGCACTGTCTGCTCCCGCGAGTAGCGTCCCAGGATCTCATCCCCACCGATCACCACCACATTATCGATACGCCTGCCATGCTCCGATTGTGCCGCATCGGTGAAGCCGATCAGGGTAAAGCCGCTTTCGCGCAGTGCATCCGCCAGTACCCGCGCGTGTCCGCCCGCACCGATGATGATGACACCATCGGTCACGGATCGAGCACCTCATCGGCCGCATAGTCACGCGCCGCCGGCGTGCCCAGCGTCGCCCAGAAATGGATCGGCTGCTTGCCGGTACCGGGCCGCTTGACCGCCAGATTGTCGGCATCGAACAGCTCACCGCACTGGATCGCCCGCCGCGTGACGAGGCTGCGGCGCGCGACCGCGCGGTTTTCCAACTCCGCAGCCGAAGGCTGTTTTCGGGCCGCGCCGAGCGCAACCTCGATCTCGCGGATGCTCCTGACCATATCGGTCAATTCATCCGGTTCGAGTGAGGCGCGATGATCGGGTCCGTCCAGATTTCTGTCCAAGGTAAAGTGCTTTTCGATCACCGCCGCGCCGCGCGCCACCGCCGCAAGCGGCGCGGAAGTACCCAGAGTGTGGTCCGAGTAACCAACGCGCAAACCGAACGTCTCCCGCATGACATCCATTGCTCGCAAGTTGACCGTGTCCAGCGGCGTCGGGTATTCGGTAACGCAGTGAAGCAATGTCACTTGCGCGGAAAGCGCAGCACGGCCCGCTTCGGATGCATAGGCGCGCAAGAATGCTTCGGCACTCGGGGTGGCATGTGCGGGTTCGAGGAGCCCAAACGCGATGACTCCCAGCGCTTCCTCGATATCCGCCAGCGTGCACATGCCCGTCGACAGGATGATCGGCTTGCCTAGTCTCGCGGCGTGCAGCACCAGAGGTGCGGCCGTCACGTCTCCGGACGGAATTTTTATGGCCGGCATGTCGAAGGTCGACAGCAGCCGCAGGCTCTGCGCATCGAAAGCGGTGGACATGAATGCAATGTTCGACTGCCTGCAATGGGCTGCGATACGCCGATGGTCGGACTCGGAGAGCTCCAGGCTGCGCAACATCTGCAGCTGACTGCCCGTGCGGCCCGTGTTTGCAATCTGGTACGCCGCTTTCGGGGCATGCGCGCTGACGAGCTGATCGGCGCGGAAGGTCTGGAACTTGACTGCATCGGCGCCTGCGCGGACCGCGACATCCACCAGTTGCAGCGCCAGCTCGAGCGAGCCGTTGTGGTTGACTCCGGCTTCCGCTATCACAAAGGTGCGATCGTTCCCCTGCACGTCAGCTCTCCGACGTCATGTGGAAACGCTTCTTGAGCAGGGCATGCGGATCGGGTATGGCTCGCAAGATCTCTACGATCAATGCCGAGCTGCCGCCATCGCCGTAAGGATTGACGACCGTAGACCAGTCGCCTGAAAGGGCGGCATCCAGCGCCTCGAGTATGGCGTCGCGCTGCGGAGCGCAGCGGATCACCGACTCCGCAGCCAACCTTCCGCTCTGGCGATCGCCGATGTCCACCGTGGGAATGCGCAACGAGGGCGCTTCGTACAAGCCGCTGGAGGAGTTTCCCACGACCGCGCTCATCTGCGCCATGAGGCTGAGGTAGCGCAGCTGTCCGAGAGACGTGAACACCCATGCGTTGCTCCGGCCTTCGGCCCAGCGTGCAAGCTGCTGCGCCAGCTCACGGCTACCGGTGTCGGCATTGGGCATGGTGAAGAACAGGCCGGTGGTTTGCGGTAAGGACTCCAGGGCGAACAGAAGCTGCGCGAACTGCAAATTGGCATTTTCAGCCTCGAGCGTGGCGGGATGGAACGTAATCAGGAGATTGCGCTGCAGGAACCTGACCTCAAGAGTCCGTTCGAGTGCCGCGCGATCGAGCAAGGACAGACGCCGGATGCTGTCTATCCCGGGGCTGCCTACGACATGGATGTGGCGCGGATCCTCGCCCATTTGCCGCAAGCGAGCCGCCGACTGCACATTGGTGGCAAAGTGCAGGTGCGCCATTTTGGTGATGCTGTGACGAATCGCCTCGTCGAACGCGCCTTCCGTAGTGTCGCCACCGGCTATGTGGGCGATGGGAACGTTGGCGATCATGGCCGACTGCGCGGCGGCGAATATCTCGAAACGATCGCCGAGCAGCAGAACCACGTCAGGCGCAAGCCGCGCATACACATCCGCAAATCCCAGTACGCCCAAGCCGAGGGATTTGGTGACGCCGCGGGCGGTATCGCTCGACAACAGCATCTCCACGCGCTCGGCGATCGAAAAGCCATCCGCTTCGATCGCCGTAACCGTGCGGCCGAATTCCGGCGCCAGATGCTGGCCGGTCACCACCAGCTGAAGCTCGACGTCCTCGCTGCGGCGCAGGTCGCAGAGAATCCAATACAGCAGGCCGTACTCCGCCCGACTGCCGGTGACGACACAAATCTTGCGTTTAGCGGCCATCGTGATCAAGGAGCTTCGGACTGCTGGGCAAATTGACGATGCGTCGGGCGAGCGATTCTGCGCCGCAGAGCTCCATGCGCGGGCACGCCGCGTACATGGGGAGCTGGTGCATCAGAGTCCAGGCAGGACGGGCCATGAACCCGGCCGCGTTCAATGATTGCAGCACAGCGTCACGCGACAGCTCGTCGGGCCGATCCAACAGGAGCGTAACGAGCCAATAGTTGCTCGCAGACCCAGGCGTCTCGCAGGCCACGCTCGCTCCGCGCACGACCTGCATGGCCTTGACGTACCGGGCGTGGAGCGCGCGCTTGCGGGCCACGAATCCCGGCAGCTGTTCCAGTTGGGCACACCCGAGCGCCGCATTGAGATTCGGCAAGCGATAGTTGAAGCCGACCTCGTCATGGACAAACGACCACCGGTGCGCCACTCGTGCAGTAGTGGTCAGGTGCTTCGCGCGGGCGGCCAACACCGGATCGTCGGTCAGTATCGCCCCACCGCCCCCGGTCGTAACAATCTTGTTACCGTTGAAGCTCAAGCCGCCGAGACGGCCAAATGTCCCTGTGTGCCGTCCCTGGTAGTACGACCCGAGCGATTCGGCCGCGTCTTCGACCAGAACGATTCCCCACCTCCCGCACAACTCCAGCATCGCATCCATGTCGACTGGGAGCCCGAAGGTGTGCATCGGCATCAACGCGCGCAGTGTTGCTCCGGTCGCGCGGTTGATGCATACGCCGTCCCGCACGACCGCGATGTCGCGCAGGTACGCGTCCAGCTTCGACGCGTCGATGCCGAGCGTGCGACTCTCGCAATCAACCAGATGAGGCACGCCGCCCGCATAGGTAACCGCGTTAGCGGTGGCGATGAAAGTCAACGACGGAATCAGCACCTCATCGCGGGGTCGCACACCCGCCAGGAGCAGACATACATGCAACGCGGCGGTCCCATTGGCGGTAGCAATGGCGTGTCTGGCGCCCGTGTATTCGGCGAGCATGGCCTCGAAGCGATCGACGAACTTGCCTGCCGAGGAAACCCATCCTGTATCCAGACATTCCTTGACGTAGTCCCACTCCCGTCCGCCGAATTGCGGCTCATGCAGCGCTACATTGCTCTCACCGCTGCCCGACAACACGGCGCGCACGGCGGCCAGCACGGCCTCGGCCAAAGCCGTCCGAGAGGCGGCGCCATCGTTTGCTACCGGCTCCGAAAGCGGGAAAGATCTCATAGATTGTAGATTTCGGCTTTATAACGGGCGAGATTGTGTGGCTCGACGAACCAGTCAATGGTGCTCCGGAGGCCCCGCCGCAGCCCGTCCACACCCGCGTAGCGCGGCATCCATCCGAGCATGCCGCGGGCCTTGGTATTGTCCGCCCACAAACGCTCGACCTCGCTGTTCTGCGGCCGCAACCGCTGCTGCTCCGTCTCGATTTCGACCTCTGCGCCCATGAGGTCGGCGATCAGCTCCACGGCCTGACCGATCGACACTTCATAGTTGCTGCCCAGGTTGATCACCTGGCCGACGGCGCGGTCGTTGCGCAATGCGGCGATGAATCCCGCCACGGTGTCATCGACATAATTGAAGTCGCGCGTGGGGTGCAGGGCGCCGAGCTTCAGCATTCGCGCGCCGGCTGCGATCTGAGTGATGACCGTGGGCAGGATCGCGCGCGCCGACTGACGCGGTCCATAGGTATTGAATGGCCGCACGATCGTCACTGGCGTGCCAAAGGAAGCGTAGAATGACATCGCGAGCTGATCCGCGCCGATCTTGGTGGCCGAATAGGGAGATTGACCTTGTAGCGGATGCTCTTCGGTTATCGGCACGAACCGGGCCGTGCCGTAGACCTCGCTGGTCGAAGTATGGATGACCTTCGCCACACCCAGATCCCGAGCGGCCTGCACGACATTGAGAGTACCCTTGATATTGGTATCCACGTACGTACCCGGCGAGTGATACGAGTAGGGAATCGCAATCAACGCCGCCAAGTGCAGCACGGCATCGCAGCCTTTCAGGGCCTCGCGCACGCCATGCGGATCGCGGACATCGCCGGCAAACACCTCGAAACGGCCCTTCACTTCCGCGGCACAATGATCCAGCCAGCCCCAGGAGTTGAAGGAGTTGTAATACACGAATGCACGCACGTCGTATCCCGCGCGCACCAGAGCCTCGGTGAGATGCGAGCCGATGAACCCATCTGCACCGGTAATCAATATTTTCACGCTAGCGACCGACGGTTAGAGAGCCGAACAGAGTGGTGAAGGTCTTGCGCATCGAAGCGAAATCGAGCCAGGGCTGTGGACTGACCTTCGAGCTGACGATCCACACCACCAGGAAAGTGAGGCACTGGATTGCGGAGAACACCACCGCAAGTCCCTGCAGGCTATGAAAGCGCACGGCGAACCATGCACCCGCAACATAGAGAATCGCGCTGCCGAAGGTAATGGCCGCAAGATATGCGGTTTTCTTCGCATAGAATATGTAGTTGACCACCGCGTAGTACGCCGCCTGGAAACTGGTGCCGACAATCAGGATGAGCGCCACCGGCCTGGCCTGATGATACTGCTCGCCCAAGATCAGCGGCAATGCAAAGTTGACAACCAACGCATACAGCAGCCCGCTCAGCAACAGCATCAGGATCGCCGCGTAGCTCACGGTCACGGCGACGATATTCTCGTTGCCCGCCAGTTTGCGAAACAGCCAGGGAACGAAAGCGCGGTTGAAGCTGCTACCGAACATCAGCAGGGGCATGGAGAGCTGCACGGCGGTGAAATAGATGCCGGTCGCCGTCAGCCCGAGGTTCTCGGTGATGATGAAACGGTCGGCAAAGCTCACTGCGAGGGCGCCAAGGGTATGCGGAATGAGCGGCAAGCCGAAACTCATCGCATCCTTGAAATAGTCGCGATTCCAATTCCACCGCACCCAGCCGCTCAGGCGCATGTGCAGCAGCGCATACAGCCCGCAAGCGAGAACCGCGACCGCGAACCCGGTCATCCTGCCGGCGCTTCCCCACTGCAACCATACCACCAGCAGCAAAGACAACGCAGCGTTGAGCGCGGTCTGGACGATCTGGAAAGCGCCATAGTGCAAGGCTTCGTCCTGCGACTGCCAGATGGCAAGCCGGATGTTGACCAGGAACTGGGCGCAGGACACGGCGACCGCCCACAACAGCCATGACGCGCTCAAACCCGTGATCCCCGTAAGCACGGGCGCGGCGAGCGCAACGATCCCCATGGTCAGCAGCGTGCTGCCGATCAATATCAGCAGACAGACCCCGACATAGTACGGGAATGTCCGCCGGTCTTCGCGGTAGAAACGCACCCCCACCGCGCCGTGCACGCTGAGTCCGGTAAAAACCCCTAGGCACGCGACCGAAGCCTCGAACATTGCCACCGCGCCGTACTGATCCGGGGTCAACACGCGCGTCAGTATGGGCAGGAGAAAGAAAGGTATTGCCGCGTTCAGTACATTCGCGCAGAGATAGACCGACGCGCTGGAGAGTGCTTTCACGGACGTGTAACCGCATCAGCTCGCGATTATCCACATGGTTCAACTCAAATCAGTCACGCGATCGTCCGAACGATCCGGCCAGCAGGACCAGCAGCATGCCGACCACCGCGCCCAGCAGCGCGCCGACGAACAGCAGCAGCACCTTGTGCGGCTTGACCGGGTCGTCCGCATCTGGAGCGGCGGCGATGTCCACCACCCTGAAGGAGAATTCCCGCGTCACGTTGGCCACCATGCGCTGCTTGATCTGCGCTTCCATCAGCCGGTTGATTGCGTCGCGGATCTCCAGCACCGAGGTCGAGATCAGCTCCTTCTCCAGAAAACCCAGCGATGCCTCCGCCTTGGCGATCGCGCGCGCGCGCATCTCGGCATTCAATCGCGCGATCAGGTCATTGGCCCATTCCGCGGCGACGCGGCGGTCCTTCCAGTCGATCTGCAGCGTGACCAAGCCCGTCTTCTTATCCTGATTGACCGAGCGCACATCCCTATCGAAACGTCGGTAGGCCTTGGCAAGCGTCGGCGGCTCCTTGCCGTCGGCTTTCCACTTGCCGGCCGAGGCGTCCCAGCGTTTCGCGAACAGCACCGGCAGCAGCTGCCGGTCCTCGATGAAGCGCACGGTGAACTGGCGTGAGCGCAGCACGGCCAGCGCTTCCTCGGTCTCCAGGTCGTTGCCGCCGATGCGCACCCCCGCCAAGGATGCAAGACCGCCGAGGGTGCCCAAAGCCGAGTTCAGTGATTCGCTCATGCTGTTGCGCTCGGCTCCCGCGGGAACGAACAGAATGGAGGCCCGGTACACGGGAGTCATCACGAAGGCGGCGATGCCGAAAATCACGATGAAGATGGCCATGCTTGCGGCGATCCACCAGCGCTTGGCCCACAGCTTGGCGGTCACCTCGTGCATGTCCACGAGCGACTCTTCGGCCCATTCTTCTTGATGGTTGTTCATGCGCTCTCTGAGGCGATTCCGGGCATACGATGCTAGAAAGAACTCACAGCCGCCGCCGCGATCGCCAGGTTGTAGACGATCTGAGTCACGGCGGTCCACAGCGGCAGCGGACGCATGCGTTCCGCATCGAGCGGCACCACAATGGTATCGCCTGGCCGCATCTGCGCTCCCGAACGCTTGAACCAGCCATTGCTGGACGCCACCACGCTCCCGCTCGCGCGCACGACGTAGATCCGCTTGGCGTCGGCCTTCTGCGTGGTGCCTCCACTGAGGTTGATGTACTCGTCGCGTGTCAGCCCAGGCTGGTAGAGGTGCGAGGTCGCCGTCTGCACCTCGCCCAGCACGGTAACTTCCTGCGTCTTCTTCGGAATGAGCAGTCGATCGCCGCTCTTGAGCACGATGTCTGCGGACGAGCCCGGCGCGCTGGCCATTATGGCCTCGAGATTCAGCACCAGACGGCCCACCGCCTGAGTGTTGCGCAGCTCCGTCAGCAGCGACTGTCCGATCGACAGCGCCTGAGACGACTGCGCGCCAACGGCAGCCTGCGTAGCCTGCAATGCGAGCACGGCAATATCGGTCTGCATGCGGCTTGCCAGGATCTCGATCTGCCGCTGCTCGCGCTTCTTCAAATCCTCACGCAGGAAAATACTTCCCTCCGGGAACGCCAGCTCCGTCAGCCCACCGGCCCGCTGCAGCACCGAACGCAGGGTTTCGCCTCGTTTGATCGGATAGCGTCCGGGGAAGCGCACTTCACCGCCGATCTCGATCTCCTCCTGGTCCCGCCACTGTGGCAGCTCCTTGATGTTCAAATAGTCGTAAGGCTCCAGCTGCAGATTGGCCGACGGATCTCCGCGCAGAACGGCCGCCAAGTCGATGTCGATCAGCTCCGTCTGGCGGTACTCTCCGTCAATCGCCGTGTAGCGCACCAATTCCGCCCCGCCGCTGTAGGCTGCGTCCTCGAGACTGCCGCCGGCGCGTATCAGATCGGTGATCCGCATGCCGTTCTCCAGCGGATATTGTCCGGGCGCTTTGATACGCCCGCCGACGCTGACCACCTGCAGGGGCTGGTTGAGTTTCGCCTGCAGTCTCAGCTCATCGATCAGGGGCGCGACGATACGATCACGACCCCCTTCGAGATCGAACACGGTGATGCGATCGCGCGGCGCCAGCTCGATATCCGCCGCCCCCTTGGGCCCCGCCAATGCCCGTGCAAGATCCGCCGACAGAATCGATACGGCGCGGTCGCGCGGCGCCTCGCGCCGGATCAGAACGTAGTGGATATCGGCATGCGGCTTCAGGTCGTCGAACGACGGCAGCACATCGCTCAAACGCATGCCCGGACGGTATTGGAACTGGCCAGGTCTGTGGACGTGACCTTCGAGCGCAACCGAGTCCTCCATCACAGTGCGAATCGCGGAGACTCGCAACACATCGCCCGTCTGCAACTCCCGTTCGCGACCCTCGGGCGTGGTGAGATCCAGATCGAGCACCACCCTCTGGCGGCGCTCGTCGATGCGTTCGAGGCGGGAGATCTGCGGATCGGCTTGCGGGGTGAGCCCGCCGGCCAGGTAGAGCAGCTCCTTCGCGGTACCTTTGCCCTTGATCTCGTAAATGGCCGGACGATGAACCTCGCCGCTGACCGAGACCGTCACTTCGACCGGGGGAACGAATATCACATCTCCCGGCAGCAAGCGCGCGTCACCGCTGGTATCCCCGCGCAGCAACAGGTCGTAGAGATCGAGCGTGGTCACGAGCGCGCCGCTGCGCTTGAGCTGAACGTTGCGCAGAGAGCCGATCTCCTTGACGCCGCCGCCCGCGAACAGCGCGTTGGTGATCGTCGATAGTCCACTGACGGTATAGGAGCCCGGACGCTCGACCTCGCCGAGGACAAACACCCGTATCGAGCGGGTATCGCCCATCGAGACGCTGGCTCGCACGCCGATCATCTGGCTGGCGACGCGCTGTTCGAGCGCCTGGCGCATGCGCGAGAAACTCTGGCCGCTGACGTTGATGGGCCCGAGCTCCGGGAAGTTAATCTGCCCGTCCCGGCCGACTACCAGTGAGTAGCGTTTGTTGGTGTTGCCAAACAGTTGCACCTCGATCTGGTCCCCTGGACCGACCACGTAATCTGCCGGCACCGGCACATCGGTCGCTGGGGCGAAAGTGCTCGGTACGCCAGAGAAGAGGTCGTACCCAAACGGCTTCAACCGCTCATCGCCGATCGGCTCGAGCGGAAGACGCGCCAGCCTGACGACGAACGGTGCCAGAGTCGTTTCCACGGCCAGGCGTTGCTGGGCCTCTTCGACGGTAAGCCCGGCAAGGGCAATCGACCCGAGCTCGGGCACATTCAGGCGGCCCGAACGGTCCAGCCGATAGGGATTGCGGCGCTGTATGCGATCCCGCAAGTCTTCGATCCGCTTGCGCTCTTCGGCGGTGCGGATGATGCGCTCGCGCGGCGCGAGGGTCGCCGGAAGCCCGCGGTCTGCTGTCTCCTGCACGGCATCGTTGTTGTTGGAAGGTATCTGTTGCTGCCCTTGCTGGAGCTGTTCGGCGGCCTGTGGCAGCGGCTTGCGCCGGACGGGTTCATCGGGACCGGTGAACTCCCTGATTTCCAGGCGGATCAGAACGGTGTCACCGCCCTGCAGGCGAGGCTCGCCGAACATCTCCTCGTTGCGTCTCTGGCGCTCCAGCTCCTCCGGGGTTTTCGGCAGCACCGTCTCGGGAAACTTCAGCTTACGATCGCGCACGTCGACACCCGAAGTGTCGCCGAGGATCTGCTTCATCAGCGCTTCGCGCTGATCGTCCGGCAGGCTCTTCAGTATTTCCAGCTGATCGCGCGTCTGCGCGCCCGCGCCCGCAACAAACGACAGCGATGCCAGCGCCGCCACCGCGGCCCATACGAGACGAAAATAACGCGACATCAGAATTCTCTGCTCCACTGGACGAACCCACGCACTTGGCTGGCGCTGCTGCCGCGGGGGGCGCGGCCGTAGTCGTCGAACCCGATACCGACCTGCAATCGGCCGGCCGTGAGCTCGCGCCCATGGCTCAGCTCGATATTCGTTAGTTTTGCGGCTAGCGGCGCCACCGTATGGGACAGCTGCGGCACAGTGGCGTCGCGATTGAGGTCAACGTCCCGCAGCAGCAATTCCCACCGGCGTCCAGCGCCATCGATCAGCAATGCCCCCATCGACAGCATCCGGCCATCGTTGTCGAGCGCATGGCCGATGGCACGCCCTCGATAGCGATAGCCCCCCCTATAGATCGAATTCTCATACGCGCAGTTGAAGATTGCGGCCTGCCGGCTGAAGCTGCAACTGGTATCGGCATATTCGGCGTGCCAGCGCCATTGCCCCCAGGGGGAGGAACCCCATACTTCCGCCCCCCCGAGTCCAAGAAATTTGCTCGGCAGTCCGTTCGCCTCATCTTCGCCGATGTACTGTGCGTACAGTGCCAAGGGAATGGACCCGAAACCCCACCGCACGTCGTAGCCGGCCATTTGATTGCCGGGCTGTTCGCTGGCAGGCTGGTCGTTGTCCCGCCCTGCCAGCAGATCGCCGAGGGTCTGGAGGCCGCACGGCCGTCCGGCTCCGCACCACTGCGCGCTGCGCGACAAGGCGATTTCGAGCTGGCGTAGGGGTTTGAAGCTGATGCGCATGGCCAGAAAGCGTGTATGGGCGAAATCGGCGCGATGGCCTTCCAGTTGGCCGAGCAGGATGTTGGCGCGCCAGGGGCCGATCCAGCTCAGCCAGGGCGATTTGAAGGCATCAGAATAGTTGCGCTCCACGGACAGTGCCGGGATCGGACGCGCATTGTTCGACAGGATGAGGCTCCCTTCCCATCCGGGCCCCCACCACCGCTCCATGAAGCCGGCCGATAGCATGAAATTGCCGAGATGCGCACCGACATAGGAGCCGTCGGGGCGCAGGTGCTGCCCATCGTCCGGATCGCCGACCACACCTGCCTGCAGATTGGTCGCGAATCGACGGCCGGTCCATTCCACCGCGGCCTGTACTTCGGCTTCCTCGCGGGGAGTGTCTGAAAAAGTACGCAGCATGCGTGGGTGGCCGGACGCGGCGGCACGCACAGTCGAGCGGGTGTCGCCAGCACTCGTCATCCTGCGAGCCTCGCGCTGAACGCGCAGCAGGCAAGCTTGTGTCGTCGGATCCAGTCCTTCGAGAAGGTCCACATCGAGCACATCGCGTGCGATGTCAGCCCAGGACAAAGGCCAGCTCGTGATGGGTCCGCGCAACACGCCGCGGTCTGCAAGCACTTCCAGGTCGTGGCGCAAGCCCGCATCACCGGGATTCAACCAGGGACCGGCAAAACCAGCCGCCCCCAGGAACAGCGCGAACATTCCCAAGCCGCACGAAGTGCGTTGCGCCGAGGAATATCCCCCCGCTCTACCGGCCGGGCATCCCTGTGAGTTGGAATGGTGTTGCAAAGGGCTGTCTAAGTGGTTGAAAAATTTTGGGGAGTTTACGGAGCGGCCCCAGGTCGCGCAACCGCGCGGTGGCGTTGCGGTCGAATCAGAACTCGCGTGTGAACATGGCGAACCCGCGCACCGAATGCTCTACGCTATTATTGGAGGCAAGGTCGGTTGCGCGGTCGACACCGAGGCCCAGTTGCAGCGTTCCCGCAAGCACTTTTTCTTTGTACCCAAGCTCCACGTTCCACAGCTCCGTCGGCTCCGAAATCAGCGGATGCAGGGGATTGAAACCCCCGCGATTGAGATCCGCCCACCGCACCAACAAGGTCGCGCTGCGCTGATCCGATGGCGCCACGAGCAGGCCGGCGGACCACACGCGGGCGTCGCCATCGGCCGAATGGCCCAGCGGACGTCCTCTATAACGGTAGCCTTCCACGTTGAATAGGTGATTGGAGTACGCGCAACCGAACTGAGGATACCCTGGGCCCGCGAACTCACCGCACGCGGTACCGGCAAACTCGCCATGCGCTCGCCACGTCAGGCCGGCCTTCGTCTCGCCCCAGGTCTCGACACCGAAAAGCTCGAGGCTCCTGCGGATCTGCCACGTGCCGATGTCGATGGTCTCGCCCGTCTTCTGGCGATATACGGTGAACGGAATTCTGAGCGGCGGCGTCCACCGCAGTGTCCAGCCTGCCAGTTGGTTGCCCGGCTCGTCGACTGTGTGGACGGATTCGCCGTAGTTGTCGCGCCCGGTCAGCAGATCCCAGAACGTGCTCCCGCTGCAAGGTAATGTCTTGGCACACCACTGCGCGGTACGCTCGAGCCCCACCTCAAGGCCTTGCAACGGATGCATGTCGCGGATGCGCACATTGCCGAACGGTCGAAAGGTGATGCGCGCGCCGAAGAGCAGCGGGCGATCCAGGTCCTGGCGCTCTCCTTCCAGCTGACCCATGAACGCGGTGGCCCGCCACGGCCCAATCCAGCTGAGCCAGCGCGATTTGAAGGCCCGCGAGGACTCGCGATCCAGCGCCACGGCCGGCACCGGCCGCGCGTTATTCGACAGGAGCAGCGTGCCATCCCAACCGGGACCCCACCAGCGATCGAGGGCGCCCGCGGTGAGCAACCAATTCCCCAGGCGCGCGGTGAGATACGAGTCGTCGTACCGGAAACGATGACCGTCAGCCGGGCTGGTTACGGCCGACAGAGCGACGCGAGCGCTGAGCCAGTCATTGGCGAGCGAGAAGGTGCCGCCTACCTCGCCTTCCTCGCGGGGAGTCTTCTCGAATGTACGCAGCACGAGCGGATCCGCCGCGGCGGACGCATGCAGGCTCGTGCGAACCGGGTCGCGCTGCATGGCGGTGATGCGCCGCTGGATTCGATGCAACGCCGCCCGCTGTCCCGGCGATAGAGGGGCATCGGTGCCAATGTCGGCCAGCGCCCCGGCTAGATCCGCCGACGGAATCGGCCAGGTGGTCACCGGCACTTCGATGACGCCGGAATCCACCAGATACTGAACATCGTGCCGCAGCTCCGAATCCCCGGCATCGAGCCACGCGTCGGCGTACGCGATGGCGGACGACAAGCACAACAAACCGATCGCCAGCCGCGAGCTGCGCCTCTTCAATGCTCTCTCCATCTCAACGCCAACGGGTTACGTAGCCCAACAAACCGCGCAGCTCGTGCTGGGACGGCGCCGCCGCGGCAGGGTCCCTGACCAGCGGCACCAGCTTGTCCGCCAGTTTCTTGCCCAACTCCACGCCCCACTGGTCGAACGGATTGATGTCCCACACGACGGCCTGCACGTATACCGAATGCTCGTACAGGGCGATGAGCTTCCCGAGCGTGCCCGGGTCGAGGCGTTGAAACAAAAGAATGCTGCTCGGCCGGTTGCCCGGGTGCGTCTTGTGCGGCACCAGTTCGGCGATGCGCGTGCGATCCACGCGCGCTTCCTCCAATTCGGCGCGCACCTGCGGCCCGGCGAAGCCCTGCATGAAAGCCTGTGCCTGGGCGAAACAGTTCGCCAGCGCCAGATCCTGCTGGGCCTGCTGGCCGCAAGAGCTTTGCACCGGCGCCAGGAAGTCTATCGCGACCCGCGCGGTCCCTTGATGAAGCAGTTGAAAGAAAGAATGCTGCGCGTTCGAGCCGGGCTCACCCCAGACGATCGGTCCGGTGGCGTAGTCGACCAGCCGGCCGTCCCGCGTGACGCGTTTGCCGTTGCTTTCCATCTCCAGCTGCTGAAGGTACGCGGGAAAGCGATGCAACCGCTGGTCATAGGGCAGCACGGCGACCGTGTGCATGTCGAGGAAACTGCGGTTCCAGACACCGAGCAGTCCGTGCAGCACCGGCAGGTTGCGCTCGAATGGCGCGGTGGCAAAGTGCGCATCCATGTCCCCCGCACCGGCGAGCAGGGCGCGGAAATTGTCGGCGCCGATGGCCAGCGCCACGGATAGTCCGATCGCGGACCACAGCGAGTAGCGTCCTCCGACCCAGTCCCACATGCTGAAGCGCAGGTCTGCCCCGATGCCGAATTCGTCCATGGCACCGTGATTGGTCGACACCGCCGCGAAATGTCTGCCCGGCGCGGAGGAGCCGAGCTTCTCGACGATCCACTTCCGCGCGGCATGCGCGTTGGTCATGGTTTCGAGCGTCGTGAAAGTCTTCGAGCACACGATGAACAGCGTGGTCTCGGGGTCGATGCGCGCCAGCGCATCGGCGAGCTGGCAGCCATCGACGTTCGATACGAAATGTACCCGCATGTCCTGCCGGCGGAACTGAGCCAGCGCCTCGTACGCCATCACCGGCCCGAGATCTGAGCCGCCGATGCCGATGTTGATCACGGTGTCGAAGCGCTTGCCTTTCGCGCCCGTCCGCTCGCCGGAGTGGACCGCATTGACGAAGCGTTCCAGCTTCTCGCGCTCCGCGCGCACTTCTTCCGTGACGTCCTTGCCATTGACGATCAGCGGAGGCGCGCCCTCGCCTTCCAGTGGACGGCGCAGCGCGGTGTGCAGCGCCGGGCGCCGCTCGGTGTTGTTGACGGCTTCGCCGTTGAGCAACGCGCCGATGCGTTCGCTCAGCGACACTTCGCGCGCAAGATCGAGCAACAAGTCGAGCGTCTCGCGCGTGATTCGCTGGCGGGAGAAATCGAAGAGCAGATCGAGCGCCTCGCAGGAAAACGCCTCGAACCGGTTCGGATCGCGCGCGAACACTTCGCGCAGGTGCGACTGGCGCACCTCCACGCAGTGGCGGACGAGTGACTGCCAGATCGGAAGCGCGGTGCGGCTCATTTCTGGTGGTAGTGCTCGAGGTACCACTCGACGAAGCGCTTCACGCCTACCTCTATCGGAGTGGCGGGGCGGTAGCCGACGCGCGTCACCAGGTCATCGATGTTCGCGGCCGTCTCGGGCACATCGCCGAGCTGCATCGGCAGCATGTTCTTCTGCGCTTTGCGCCCGAGGCACTCCTCGATCACCTCGATATAGCGCATCAGCTGCTCGGGCTGGTTGTTGCCGATGTTGTAGATGCGAAATGGCGCGCGGCTGGTGGCCGGATCGGGATGGTTGCTGTCCCATTCCGGATCGGGCTCGGCGATGAGATCGAGCGCGCGCACCACGCCCTCGGCGATGTCGTCGACGTAAGTGAAATCGCGCTTGTGATGGCCGTGGTTGAACACGTCGATCGGCTTGCCGGCGAGAATGTTGCGCGTGAACATGAACAGCGCCATGTCGGGCCGGCCCCAGGGGCCATACACGGTGAAGAAGCGCAGCCCGGTGGTGGGGATCTTGAACAAAGAAGAATAGTTATGCGCCATCAGCTCGTTGGCGCGCTTGGTGGCCGCATACAAGGACAGCGGATGGTCGGCGATGCGGTGCGGGGAGAACGGCATGTCCGTGTTCGCGCCGTACACGGAGCTGGTGGAGGCATAGACCAGATGCTCGACGCCATTGTGGCGGCAGCCTTCCAGGACGTTGAGCGTCCCGGTCACGTTGCTTTGCACGTAAGTATGGGGCGCCTCGATCGAGTAGCGCACCCCGGCCTGCGCGGCGAGATGGACGACGCGCTGGAATTTCTCGCGTGCGAAGAGCTCCGTCATCGCCGCCTGGTCGACCAGGTCGATCTTGACGAAGCGGAAACCCGGTTCCTTCTGCAGCAGCGCCAGGCGGGCATTCTTGAGGCTGACGTCGTAGTACTCGTTCAGGTTGTCGAGGCCGACGACCTGCGCGCCGCGGGCCAGGAGCCGCCGGGCCGTATGGAATCCGATAAATCCGGCCGCGCCGGTCACCAGCACTTTCATTGCTTACGATCTCCTCGAGCCTGGACGCGGTATTGTGACATCGCGTCGTTATCCCCTCTCCTCCCCTCGGAAGAGGAATGGAGAAAGTTGCACAAACTTAATGCCCGCCCGCCTCCCCGGCGGGCGCCATGGACAGGCGGGTCTAATACGCCGCCTCAACCATTCGTGCCGTCCTTCCACAAACAATTGCCGCCGCTGGCCTTGTCGATCGCCGCGAGCGACCGGCGATGGGCATCGATCTCCTGCTCGGTGGCCCGCACCACGATGAGCGCGATCTTCGGGCGCTCCGCCCGAGCCCGCGCGGCGCCCGCGAACGCCGCGCCGGTGGCCGCGGCCGTCAAAGTCAGCAAGACCTGGCCGCCGGTCATCGCCAGGTACACATCCGCGAGAATGCGCGCGTCGAGCAGCGCGCCGTGGAACTCGCGATGGGAGTTGTCCACCGAATAGCGCTTGCACAGCGCATCGAGGCTGTTGCGCTGGCCCGGATGCATCTGGCGGGCGAGCACCAGCGTGTCCACCACCTCGCACAGTCCGATCACCCGCCGCTGCTCGCTCTGCAGTCGCGCGAGCTCGGCATCGATGAAGCCGACGTCGAACGGCGCATTGTGGATCAGCAGCTGCGCGCCGCCAATGAATTCCAGCAGCTCCTGGGCGATGTCCGCGAAGCGCGGCTGATCGGCGAGAAACTGGCGGGTGATGCCGTGTACGCGCAGCGCGCCTTCGTCGATTTCGCGGTCGGGGCACAGGTACTTGTGGAAGGTGCGCGCGGGACGGCGGTTCACCAGTTCCACGCAGCCTATCTCGATGATCCGATGCCCTTCGGTGTGCTCGAGACCGGTGGTTTCCGTGTCGAGCACGACTTGTCGGGTGAATATGGGCATGGAGCGCGAGTTTAGTCGTTTTTGGCCGCCAGGGAATCGATCGCCGCCCCGACGAGCCGGTCGACGCGTTCGTTGTTGGCGACTCCGGAATGGCCCCGCACCCAATGCCAGGTCACCTGGTGGAGCCGGTTGAGTGCGTCCAGCTGCTGCCACAGGTCGGCATTCTTCACCGGCTGGCGATCGGCGGTGCGCCACTCGCGCCGTTTCCACGCCGGCAACCACTCGGTGATTCCGTTGCGCACGTATTGCGAATCCGTGTACAGCTGCACGACACACGGGCGCTTGAGAGCTTCGAGACCCCGGATCGCCGCCGTAAGCTCCATGCGATTGTTGGTCGTCTGGGCCTCGGCGCCGCTGATAGTCTTCTCCCTGCCGCCCGCGATCAGCAGGGCGGCCCAGCCGCCCGGGCCGGGGTTGCCGCGACAACCGCCGTCGGTCCAGATCTCCACTCCAGTCATGTCGGTTCCACCAGACCGCCGACCAGCGCGCGTTTCTCGCGCCATTTGGGCTTGACGGGCGTCAGGGTGTAGACGCGCTTGGATGCCTTGAGAAGATAGGCGCTGGCCGGTACGAGCCAGCGATGCTCGCCCCTCGCGGCCGAGGGGAGACGGAAGAGATAGCGCCGCACCGTGCCGACCTCGAAGCTCAGGACCCGCAGCCATTCGCGCAGGCGATGGGGGGAAATCAATCGCTCCAGCCCGGGGGGAAAGCTGTCGTGGGACAGCCGGTGCCGCAGCGCCCAGGGCCCGAACGGCGTGAATCCCAGGACGATCAGCTTGCCCTCGCCGGCGAGGACGCGGCCCGCCTCGCGCAGGACTGCGTACGGATCGGATTCGAATTCCAGCGTGTGCGGCAACAGCACGGCGTCGACCGAGTCGGACGCGATCGGCAGCGTACTGGGACGCGAAAGCACGCGCGTGCCGCTGCCGTTCGCCAACGGGATCTCGCCGGCGATCACGGTCTGGCGCTGCGTGCGCGCGGCTTTGAAAAATTCGCCCGCATAGCCCCACGCGCCGATCTGCAATAGCTGCAGGCCGAACACGTCCTCCAGCGCTTCGGACACGGCCTGCCGCTCCTGCTCCCTCAGCAGCGCACCCAGCGGCGTGTCCCACCATTCAGGAAGATTCATACTGGCAATTTTCGGCCCAGCCCCCTAAATTCGCCAGCCTATGCTGGACGTGAGCCCCATCCGAGCCTTTTCCGACAATTACATCTGGCTGATCCGCGGCTTGCAGCAGCCGGGGCGCGCGGCCGTCGTCGATCCCGGGGACGCGCAGCCGGTCATCGACACGCTGGAAGCACAGGGCCTGCAGCTCGGCGCGGTGCTGCTGACCCATCATCATGGCGATCATGTCGGCGGCGCGAAGGCCCTGAAGGAGCGTTATGCCGTCCCGGTAGTCGGACCCCGGCACGAGGCGATCGCCGCGGTCAGCCGTGCCGTGGCTGGCGGCGAGCAGGTGGTGCTCGAAGATCTGGGACTGCAATTCGAGGTGCTCGATATCCCCGGCCATACCCGCGGACATATCGCCTTCTACGGACACGAGGCACTCTTCTGCGGCGACACGCTGTTCAGCGCCGGCTGCGGCCGGCTCTTCGAAGGCACGGCCGAGCAGATGAACCGCTCGCTCGGCAGGCTGAAGACGCTGCCGGCCGACACGCGCGTGTTCTGCGGACACGAGTACACCGTCGCCAACCTGCTTTTCGCGCGGGCCGTCGAGCCGGAAAACAGCTCTATTCGCTCATACTTAGAAACGGCTCGCAGTTTACGTTCAAGCGGCCGGCCTACCCTGCCGTCAAACCTGGCGCTGGAGATCGCCGTCAACCCTTTTTTACGCTGCCAGGAGGCGGCGGTGCGGGAAGCAGCGCAACAGCACGCCGGACATCCGCTGCAGACCGAAGTGGAAGTTTTTGCAGCGGTCCGGCGCTGGAAAGACGGGTTTACAACATAACGAAGCGACGACGAGCAAGAGGGTCCGCCTTTGAGACAGTTCACACTTCGCCGCGTGCTGGCCGCGGCACTGATCGCGACGGCTTTTGCCTTTTCGGGGTGCTCGACCACGGGTGGCACGCATAGCGTCGAGCCCGCCTCCGTCCCGGCCCAGTCGGCGCCCACCCACACCGCAACTCCGGCGGAAACCGCAGCCGCCGAAGCTGAACAGCAGCTCGCTCATGCAGCCGAGCAAAGCCAGCCTGCCGCACCCGGTACGACCGCGCCAGAAGAACATGAAGATCTTTTCGACCGGATCCGGGCCGGTTTCGCCATGGAAGACGTCGAAGACTCGTCAATCGACCAGCAGCTCGCCTGGTACACCACTCATCCGCAGTATCTGGAGCGCACTTTCACCCGCGGCGAACGCTACCTCTACCACATCGTCACCGAGCTGGAGGCTCGCAAGATGCCGCTGGAGCTTGCACTGCTCCCGGTGGTGGAAAGCGCCTTCGAGCCTTTCGGCTACTCGCGCGCCCGCGCCTCCGGGCTGTGGCAGTTCATATCCAGCACCGGCAAGCGCTACGGCCTGAAGCAGAACTGGTGGTACGACGGGCGCCGCGACGTGATCGAGTCGACGCGCGCTGCGCTCGACTACCTGCAGGCGCTGCACCAGGAGTTCGGCGATTGGAAGCTCGCGGTGGCCGCGTACAACTGCGGCGAGCTGAACGTGCAGCGCGCCATCGACGAGAACCTGAAGGCGAACAAACCGACGGACTTCTGGAACCTGAAGCTGCCGCGCGAGACCCGCGCCTATGTGCCCAAGCTGATGGCCATGAAGCGGCTGGTCGCCAATCCAGGCGACTACGGAGTCGAGCTGGCGGCGATCGCCAACGTGCCGTTCTTCGGCGCGGTGTCCACCGGCGGACAGATCGACCTGCAGCTCGCCTCCGAGATGGCCGGCATCACGCAGGAGGAATTCACGTACCTGAACCCCGCATACAACCGCTGGGCCACCGATCCCGACGGGCCGCATCAGCTGTTGCTGCCCATCGATGCGTGCGAGGCGTTCAGCGAGAACCTCGCGGAATTGCCGGACGAGGATCGCATCCGCGTCACCAACTACGAAGTGAAGAAAGGCGACACGCTGTCGAGCATCGCCAGCCGCAACGGCACGACGGTGGCGGCGCTGGTGGAGCTCAACAATCTCACTTCCCAGAAAGTCCATCGGGGCCAGGAGCTGATGCTGCCCGGGGGCGGCGGCTCGCTGCACCCCAAGGTCGTCCTGGCCGCGAAACGCTACGACCATCCCTCCGCGCCACGGATGAGCAAGGGGAAGGGGAGAAACAAGGGCTACCACGTCGTGCGTTCGGGCGACACGCTCTGGAGCATCGCGCGCCGGTACGGACTCAAAGTGCAAAACCTCGCGAGCATGAACGGCCTGAAGCCCAACGCCGTGCTGACGGTAGGCCGCAAGCTCTTACTCAAAGGCGGCTAAGAAGGTTCCTTGCCGGGCGCGAGACGCCGCCATGCCCTCGCCGCCCGACAGCCCGCTGCACGGCTGCCTTTGCAAAAACGGGTGCCTTGACGCGTAGGCCGGCTCGAGCGTGTGGAGCGCGGCGCTACCGCATCGGCCACCCCAAAATTCCACCGCTACGCGTACATTCGGCGGACTCCCTCAGTCCGGTACAATCCTGCTTTCCCTCAACGGAGCCCCCACATGGCCTTCCTCTCCGGCAAACGCGCGCTGCTCGTGGGCCTCGCCACCGAGCGATCCATCGCTTACGGCATCGCCCAGGCCATGCGCCGCGAAGGCGCCGAGTTCGCCTTCACCTACCAGAACGACCGTCTCAAGGATCGCGTCATCGCCATGGCCGGCGAGCTTGGCTCCAGCATCACCATGCCGATGGACGTCGCCTCCGACTCGGAAATTTCCGCCGCATTCGCCGAGCTGCAGCGCCACTGGGACAGCCTGGACATCATCGTGCACTCCGTCGCCTTCGCGCCGCGCGAGGCGCTGGCGGGAGGCTTCGTGGAGGCGACCTCGCGCGAATCGTTCAAAGTCGCGCACGAGATCTCGAGCTACAGCCTGACGGCTCTCGCCCGCGAAGGTCTGCAGCTGATGAAGGGGCGCAACGGGGCGATCGTCACGCTCAGCTACCTCGGCGCAGTGCGCTCGATCCCGAGCTACAACGTGATGGGGCTGGCGAAGGCGAGCCTGGAAGCGAATGTGCGGTTCCTGGCGGCCGATCTAGGGCCGCAAGGCATCCGGGTCAACGCGATCTCGGCAGGGCCGATCAAGACGCTCGCGGCGGCAGGTATCAGCGGGTTCCGCAAGATGCTGGGCCACGTTGCGGAGACGGCGCCGTTGAAGCGCAATGTGACGATCGAAGATGTGGGCAACGCGGCGGCGTTTCTGTGCTCGGATCTGGCGGCGGGCATCACCGGGGAGGTGCTGTACGTCGACGGGGGGTACAGCTCGGTGGGGATGTCGTTTGCGGGGAGCGGGAAAGCGGAAGGCTGAATCCCGACAAAACTAAGTTATTGCATCTGCGAAGCAATGGATTCCCTCAGTTCCCCCGAATTCCCCATCGCTGGCACCAAAGCTGCCACTAGAGTGGGTGTTCGCCAAGCGGCACCGGATTGCTTTGCCACCTCAATAATCATTGAGCACAACTTGGTCTTATGACAACTGACGAAAAGCTGCTTCCACAAAAATGCGGCTCGGTTCTTCAATGGCCAACCGAGAGGGAGATTCGCAAAATGACGTGCAGAGACTGATATCCGAGGTCAACTACAAACGCGGCGCGTATGAGTGCCATCGGGTTTTTCTCTCATACGCATGAGCCAATGCCAGGACCTGAGCCTCGGCGAACGGCCGCCCGACGATCTGTAGCCCGATCGGCAAACCGGCCGTCGTAAAACCACACGGTATTGAGATTGCCGGCAGACCCAGCACGTTGAATGGAATCGTGTTGAACAACTGCGGCAGGATGTCTTGCGAGGATTTGGACTGCTCACGACGTGCGTCGATGCTAAGCGGCAGCTGCTTCCAAGTCGGCATCACGAGCAGATCGAGACTATCGTTGAAAATATCGGCCGCATGCCGCCGCACTTCCTGCAAAGCACGGCGGGCGTTCACATAGGCAACGGCACTCGGTGGCTTGTCCTGCAACGCGCTGGTCAAAGTTTTTCTCAGCGGCGGTTGATATAGCGCAGCGGCTTGCTTGAACAGCGACGCGTGATAAGCGCACAACTCCGGTGCGACAAGATCGAAGTAAAGGCCGACGTTTGGAACAACGACGTCGTCTTTCGCGATGGTGGCCATGGTTTTCAACGTGGCGAGCGCATCGTCCACCGGCCGGGTGACCTGCGGATCCAACTGCTCGAAGAAAGATACGCGGGCAATGCCCACTCGCGGCGGCTCGAAGTCCCCTCTCAGGGCAGCGGTGTAGTCAGGCACGTCTATCGGAGCCGAACCTACCCAGTTCTCATCATATCCGGCAATACCTTGCAGCAAGAGTGCCGTATCGAGCGCTGTCTTGCCCATCGGCCCGACGTGATCTAGCGACTCGGCCAACGGGATCACACCGCGATTACTCACCCGCCCGTAGCTCGGCTTGAAACCCGCTACGCCACAAAACGAGGCCGGGACCCGTATGGAGCCGCCCGTGTCCGTTCCTAGGGTACCAAAACAAAAATCAGCGGCCAGAGCGGCCGCTGAGCCACCGGACGAACCCCCCGCCTCATGATCCAGCGCCCATGGATTGTGGATCGGGCCCCAATAGCTGTTGATGCTGCTGACGTCGGAGCCAAATTCGGTCATGTTGAGTTTGCCGAGGAGAACCGCGCCAGCCTGCTTCAGCCGTTTGACCACTTCGGCATCCTCTGTGGGAATCCGATCGACGAACACGGCGCTGGCGGCCGTCGTTCGGATCCCGGCCGTGTCGATATTGTCCTTGAGCGCGATCGGAATGCCATGCAACGGTCCCCGCCAACGGCCGACCATGATTTCAGCTTCAGCCACGCGCGCCTGCTCCAGAGCCTGCTTCGAGGTCAGCGTAATGAACGCGTTGATCTTCGACTCGTATTGCTCGATGCGTGCGAGACAGGCTTTCGTCAGCTCGACAGGCGACACTTCGCGTCGCTGCACCAGTGCGCTGGCTTCATGAAGAGTGAGTTTAGCGAGACCATTCGCTGCGCCCGGCCTTGCCCAGAGGGAACGCGGTTTGACGGCCAGCGCAGCCGCTGCGGCGGCACTCAGCGACACAAACGATCTGCGGCTAAGCATTTCCACCTGAGTCAAGCTTCTGAGACGATTCAGGTCTCAGGCTGTTGTCATTTGAAATGATGAGTCTGTGCATATTGCGCGCACACCACCGATTGCACACTACTTGCAGCGCCGCGGACTCTCCGCTGACGATCCGCCGGGCCGCTCGACCGCGCTCTTCACCCTCTCCCAGAACTGATCGCTGATTGCCGTCGAGTATCCCGGTGTGTTCGTCAGCGCCACCGCCAGCAATCCCGTGTGCGCATTGCCCCAGGAGAGCGTCGCACCGTTGCCGCCGTGGGAAAACGTGCCGTCGGCAGGATCGATGACCAACCCATAGCCATAGTCCGTCTTGAGATCGACCGACGCACTGCCGATGCACGTATGAGGCCTGGTCATTTCCGCGACGGTTTCGGGCTTGAGAATGCGGGCGCTGCCGTAGCTTCCGCCGTTGATCAGCATCTGAAAGAAGGCTCCGTAGTCCCACGCCGTAGAGACCACGCCGCCGGAGCCGCGTGCGAATGGCGTCACGCCGTAGTAGACGAGCTTCGGTGCATCTTTGATCAGATACAGCCTGGACAGCCGGTCGTACTTGCCGCCTAGCGCGGGCCGGTTACGCGCCGGCTCGTCGGGAACGTACATGCTGTTGAACCCGCCGGTCCAGCCCGGCCTCACCCGATCCGCGAACGTATCGGCCATCGACAGCGGCCTGAAGATCTCCTTCTGGAGAAACTCGTCGAAACTCGCGCCCGAAGCGATCTCGACCAACGCGCCCAGCGTGTTGTAGCCCGCATTGCTGTAGCTGTACGACGTTCCCGGCACCACCGTCGCACCGATGGCGCCAAAGCGCGCGACCTCCGACTGCAGCGTCGGCTCATCCGGATGCGCAGAAGTAGGGCCGAGCATGGGGTCCAGGAACATTCCTTTGATCCGCATTCCGCTCGTATGACTCAACAGATGTTTGATCAGAATGAACCCGCCGCGATAGTTGTCGAACGATGGAATGAACTTGCTGACTGGATCGTCGAACGCCAGTTTGCCGCGATCGACTAGAATTGCCGTAGCTGCGGCCGTGACCGGCTTCGAATTGGAGGCCATCACAAACATCGTGTTCTTCTCCATCCGCCGCCGCGCCTCGACGTCCCTGAGGCCCATGGCCTCGTGAGCAACGACGACCCCATTGCGCGCTACCAGCACTACGGCTCCAGCGATCTCGCCCCGCGCCACGCTCGCGCGGAAAAGATCGATGGCGGAGTTCAATGCGGCCGGATCGACACCGGCATCTCGCGCGCTACCATACTGGAGAACGCTGGAGGTACGTGAGGTGGCCGCGTTGTCCGCAACACCGACCGTCGGACCCGGAGGCCCTGCTGCGCTCGGACGCATCACCGCAACTGACGCGATGACGGTAATAAGGGCAAAGACACCCGCCAAACCGATTTTCATTGGCTCACCTGCGCAAGCTGCTCGAGTTTGCCAAGCCCCGCTAAACGCGACTCCACTTCACATACCGATCGACGCGTCCCTCGTCGATGTCGAGGCTGCTGGTGTAGTCGGCCCGACCGTCCGCGTACGCCGTACTGCACTGCTCGTCCAGATCCTTCGACGGATGAGCCGGCCGCCGCATTGAATCACGCAACGGGCGCTCCCCACACCGCACGCAATACGCGTTGGAAGTTCTCGCCCAAAAATCCCTTGATGGCCTGCTCGGTATAGCCGCGAGCCAGCATCAGATCCACGACTTCACCGATGGCTTCCGGCGGCGAGAAGGTCGCATATTGGACGGGAAGGCCATTGTTGTCGGGCCACCCCCCACGATCTTCCAATAATGCCTGGTACTGCCGGTCGACGTCCCGGACCCAGTCCAGGCCAATACCCACGTGCTGCCAGCCGACGAGCGAAACCACGTGATCGATGTGGGCGAACATGGCCTTCGAGCCCGCGTAAGGATCGAAAAGGAACCGGCCCACACCGTTGATCCCGACCACCCCGCCCGTTGCAGCGCACGCTTTGATTTGATCATCGCCGATGTTGCGGTAGTGATCGAAAACCGCCCGGCAATTCGAATGGGTGAAGACGAAGGGTCCGTCGTAGAGGTCCATCGCTTCCAATGTCGATCGCCGTCCCGAATGGGAGCCGTCGCACAGTATGCCCGCCTTTCTCATCTCCTTGACCAGCGAACGGCCGAACCGGCTCAATCCGTTGTCCTCCGCTTCCGCACAGCCGTCGGCGGCCGCGTTACGCACGTTGTATGCGAGGTTCATGGACATGAGCCCGAGGCTGCGATAGAAGTGCACGAGGTCCAGATTGCCATCGAGCATGGTGCTGTTCTGGCTGTTGATGCCAACGGCCAAACGATTGCTCGCGCGTGCGCGGACCACGTCATCCCAGTTGCGGACGAACTGGTACTCACCGGAGTTCTCATCAACGAAGCGCAGAAGTTTGCCGATGACGGCGATACAGTCGGCACTGGGGTCGATCGTCACCGAGACGACGCCGTAGCCCATCGAGCGGAAGCGCTTGATCATCTCCTCGGTGTAGTTCGGGGGCTGGATCACGTTGATCGTGACGGTGTCCTTGATGAGTTGCCGCGCCCGGTCGCTGATCTTGCGGGGCCGATCCTGTTCGGCGCGAATGCGGTCGCGTTCGCGCTCATCAGGCGCCTTGGCGCTGGGTGCCTTGACGTCGGCCGCGCCGGCCGTAAACCCTTTGCCCGCCGGCAGCGCTGCGGCAGCAAGCGCAGCTCCGCTGGCGAGAAAGGTGCGGCGCGAGACGCTGGAGAAAGGCGAAAAGCCTGCAGAGTTGCTCATACCGCTCACTTCGACCGATAGCATTTCACTCAGTGCCTCTTCGACGTTGCTCAAACAGCGTCCCTCACTCGAAACTGTAGCCGAGCTGGATGCCCACCGTGCGCGGCCTCATGCGGAAACCGCCGAAAGGATTCCTGTTGAAAGCCCCGCGCCATGTGAAGGCGTCCTCGTTCGTCAGGTTGCGCACGAACAGCTCCACGTTGAGCTTCTGGAAGGTCACGCCCGCCCGCGCATCGACCTTGATGTAGCCGCCGGCCTCCGTTATCGGTGACTGCTTCAGATCGCCGAAGAACTCCCCGGTATAGAAGGAGTCGGCACGCACGAAGGCTTTGTGTCCACCCACCGCAAAGTCGTACTGCGCAGCAAAATTGGCGCTCACCTTGGGCGAACCCGGGGTCCGGTCGCCATCGCGCCAGCCCTGAGCGGGCACATCCTCGGCCAGCTGCGCCTTATTATAGGCGCCGCCGAAGTCGAGCCTCAGGCCCTCCACCAGATACAAGCTGGCTTGCAGCTCCACGCCGTCCGACGTCGCTTTACCGGCATTGGCGACCCACGTGGCCGAGGCGCACGGCAGGGGTTGGGTAACCGGCAGCCCGTCCCAATTGATATGATAGATCGCCGCATCGAAAAGCAGACGACTCTCGAAGAGCTTGAACTTACTCCCGATCTCATAGCTCTCGAGAAAATCCGAGTTGACGATCTTCGTGGACTCGACCGAGATGCTGGTCCCGTCGACTATGCCGTCGTTATCGAGGTCGCATGTCAGGTCAGCTCCGGTCTGCGGCCGTCCCAACCGAAAGCCTTCCGTCCAGCTCGCATACAGCAGCGCATCCCGAGTGGGCTTGTAACTGAGATTGGCCTTGAAGCTCGAATTATTCTCGTCGCTCGACAGATGGTTGGGCACGCCGGCACCGAAAGGAACTCCACCGAAGGCGCCTTCCACCAGCAGACGCGTATCGTGGCGGTATTTGAAGTAACGCGCGCCGGCCGTGGCGGTGAGCTTGTCCGTCAGATCGTAGGAGACCTCGCCGAAGAACGCCTGCTGATCGAGCTTGCGCCGGTTGTCATAGATGCCCAGCGGATCGGTGGAAAGAGGATTAGTCTCTGGTGAGCCGAGGTAGGGATAAGAGAAGAAGCCGTGGCTCTCCACATTCTCGTAGAACAGTCCGCCGAGAAATTTCCACCGCCCCTCGAGCTGAGAAGCCAAGCGCGTCTCGGCGGTGAAGGAATTGAAATCGCTCGGGCCATAACCCGAAGCGGGATATCCGAAAGACTCCGTCAAGTCATCGGCATAAGCCGAGCCGCCATCGACCCAGGAGACCACTGAAGTCAACTCGGCCCAGTCGAGGTTGTATTTCAGCACCAAGCTTGCCAGATCGATGTTCGTGTCCGCTGCGTCCCCCACTTGGCCGCGGACCCGCCACTCGGGATCGACCGGGAATTGCACTTGTTCGTACGTGCCGATGTCGGCGGCCGGATAACCGTTCATCTCGATCTTTTGCGTCAGAAGATTCAGGGACAGATCGAGCTTGTCCGTCGCCTGCCACAGCGCCGCAAAACGGCCGCCGGTTGAGCGAATCCGGCCGATGTCGTCTCGGACGTAACCCCGCACATCGAAGCCACGGCTATCGGCTAGCGCGATCGTCGCCGGATCGATCCCAGCGATGTTGCGAAGGTAGCCGCTATCATCGTAGCGATAGCCGACGACGCGCACGGCGAGCTTGTCCGTCACCAGCGGAATATTGACGACACCCTGGATCATCGTATTGTCGCCGCCGAATCTGCTGGTGTTGGAGTAGGCGGTGGCGAGCTTGGCGCCGAACGCATCCAGCTTGGGCCTTGCCGGAATCAGGCGCATGGCGCCGCCGAGTGAGGAATTGCCAAAGGTGGTGCCTTGCGGGCCGCGCAGCACCTCGATGCGCTCCATGTCGACGGGCCGCACATCGATGCCGCCGGAGTACAGGCCGGCTGCTCCGGTAATCGGCGTTTCGTCGAAATAGGTGGCGACCGTGGTGCCCGCGAAGACGTTCTCGAAATCGAGCGAAGTGGTGATGCCACGGATGACGATAGAGTTGCTCGTAGGCCCGCTGTCGACCTGGTTCACGCCGGGGATCCCGCGTAGATAGTCTTCCATGCCGACCAGACCGCGCCGCTCGATGTCTTCATTACTTACCACGGCGATGCTCATTGGAACATCCTGTACACGCTCCTCACGCTTCTGTGCGGTGACGGTGATTTCTTGGATTCTGGACTTATCCTCGGCCTGAGACTCCGCTCGAGACGGAGACGAATCTGAAGACCGAGGTTTCGCTTTCTTGCCCTCAGACGTATTCGAGTTATCAGATTGAGCCAGCCTCAATCCCTCACCCCCGCTCTCTACAACCGTTGAAGAGGATGACTGAGAGTCGGGTGAGGTTCGCAAAGACGCTGGCGCACCTGCTGCCTTCGAATCCCCCGGCACCAGCGACACCGTATTCTCATCCACAAACTTGAACGACCACTTCGTTCCCGCCAGTAATCGCGTCAAGGCCTCCTCGCGCGTAATGCTTCCCTTCAAGGCCGGCGCCACGACACCCTTGACCATCGCCGGCTCGAAAATAATGTTCGTATTGGAGACCGTGCCCAGCTCACGCAGCGCCTCAGAGAGCGGCTGCGAAACGATATCGAGTTCTACTGCATGCTGCGCATGAACCTGCACACAAAGTAGCGCACTGGCGACCAGCACCATTAAACGGGCGCGTCGGGAACGAATCTTGGTCATAAACTCCCCCTCATGGCCCTCCCTTGCCTTGCGGTTGTAAGAAACTGCTCTTTGGGGGCCTAGACGCCAACTTTGAGAAAAACCCTCAAACTTTTTCAAGATTGTCTTGCAGGCCTGAACACGACGCTCAAGGATTAGACGGCGTAGTGCTCTTCACGACCGATCTGCCGATTCCTGCGAGTTCAATGGAACCACCTCGATTAATAACTTCCAGGCCATAGCTCTGCGCCATAGCGCGAGCGAAACTCATCGATTGACCGGCGGTGAACACACCGCTGACCAGCAGCTCCTCGGGCTGAGGTTGCGCCAAGACTAACTGGACCGAACTGTAGCGGTTCATCTCGCCTACCGCCGCGGCCAGAGGCAGGTTGTCGATGGCGACTTTGCCCTGCTGCCATGCCAGCAGTTTATTGACCTGAGGACGATCAAGCGTCGGGGCTTTCTGCCTGTTCCATGTGGCTCGCTGGCCTGGCGCCAAAACGACGAGGTCTCCCCTCGTTGGCCCCGCGCTCTTTTGGTCGTAGGGAGCTCCATTCGGACCGTTCACCGATTGAGCCGCCCGTATAGACGATGGCAGCGATTCCGAGACGGGTGACACCGCCACTTTCCCCTCAACCAGAGTCACTGATAGCCGCTGAGTTTCTCGACGTATCAGAAAAGCCGTTCCCAGAGCCCTTACCTGCTGAGTTCCGGCGTCTACAACGAATGGCCACGCAGGATGCTTCGCGACCTCGAACAGCGCCTCTCCCGAATCGAGCTGAACACGCCGCTCTGTTTTGCCGTAGGCGACGGTAATACGGGTCGAGGTATTCAGATGAAGCTTGGTACCATCCTCTAGAGTGACGACGCGCAATTCGTTGATGCCCGTTTCGATGCTGGCCGGACGCAGGTAGTAGACGAGACCACCCACTGCCACCATAGCCAGCGCGGCCGCAGCGAAGAGGAATCGGCCGTTGGCAGGCTTATTTCCTGATATCTTCGGGTTCCGACTGCTTCCAGGCACCCGAATGACGACATCCGTGTACCGCTTGAGTCGATCCGCCTCATCCCACTCCGCCGACACCTGCCGGAAAGCCACGCTGTGGAGAGGATTCTCTCTCAGCCATTTCTGAAAGCCTTCCTCCGTCGTGGGCGTTCTCAGCGGACCGCTCAAACGGACAAGCCAAGCGCCCGCATCGCTGAGCACACTCAGCGGAATCGCAGAAACCGCGGGGTCCGTGCTCATTGCGACATCCTATTCCTCTCGAAGTCTGCCGGACTTGCGCTCATGGGCAATCTTCGTGACGGCACTGGCCAGGATCTTCTCGACCAGCGAAAGGGAACACCCCAAGCGCTCGGCGATCTCCACATACCCAAAGCCACCGAACTTGTGCATGAAGTAAACCTCGCGACTGCGCGGCGGCAATATCTTCGTTATCTGCTCCAGACGCTGTTGGGCAGCAAGAACCTCATACGGAGTGGGCGCCGGATCTCGCAACAACCCGCCATCGAGCTCGATTCTGCCCTTGATATAAGGATGCTCGGTCCGGAAATGACTCGCAGACAAATTTCTCACCGTTTGCTTCAGGAACGCTTCCGGACACGCTACTTCGTTCCCGTGCCGACAGTATTGCTCCAGCTTCAAGAACGCCTCTTGTATCAAGTCTTCGGCATCTTCGCGCGAGCGACCACGCTTCGTCAGAAGGGTTCTGAGGCGTACTAACAATCTGGGAACTTCGGCATGCCACGACATGATGAAAATGTGACATGAATTGAACTCTGGAATCAACGAGTTGCAGCGATTTTTCCTGCATTCCGAGACGGTCCGAAAATATTTTGAGGGTTTTCGTTCGAATTAGCGTCATAGCACCGAATGGAGTTTGCAGCGCCGGTGGTTCGGTGCGCGCTGGCGCTCGTCTCGAGGGATGATACGCGATCCCTTGCCGGCGCCACGTTAGGCCATCCTACTTCCCGCGAATCAGCACCTCATCGCCATGCCGCGCCACCACGAGCTTCGGGTCCGTGGACAACAGCTGCAGCAGTGAGCCCGGATCGTCCGCGTCGAACTCGCCGCTGTAATGGCGGTCCGCGGTGGCGGCATCGTCCAGCTTGAACTGCGGCCGGCGATTGTAGCGGTTGAATTCCTCGACCACGGTAGACAGCTTGTCCCGCCGGAACACCAGCCGGCGCTGCTGCCAGGCGATCGCGCTGGTTTCGTCCACTTTGGCGCGCTCGCGAATTCCGCCGTCCGGCGCGAGGCTCACCCTGTCGCCGGCCGATAGGATGCCGCGGCCCGGGGGCCCGACCGGCGGAAGGACGGAGACTTTGACGCGGCCCTCGACCACCGCGACGATGACGCTCGCATCGGAACGGCGATAGACGTCGAACTGAGTGCCCACGGCCTGAATCAACGTCTCTCCAGCCTGCACGCCGAAGGGCCGCTTGGGATCCTGGCTCACTTTGAACAAAGCCTGACCTTGCAGCAATCTCAACTCGCGCGCATGGGCGGTGAAGCGCACCTGCAGATGCGATCGCGTATTGAGCGCCACCACCGTTCCGTCAGAGAGTTGCACCGTCCGCTGTTCGCCGACCGCCGTGCTGAAATCCTGCCAGCGCGAGGCTTGCCAGAGCTGCCACGTGCCCACCGCGGCGAGCGCAACGGCGGCCGCTACTGCGAGTGGACGCCGTTGCCGCGATCGTCGAGCCGGAACAGAGGAGAGCGGCTCCCGGTAGGACTCCAATGCAGTGACTCCATCGCGCTGGGCCTGCGCGAGCAGCGCCTGCACATCGTGAACCTTCTTCGGATCGACGCAGTCCAGCGCGCGATCCACGGCGCTCATCAGCAGGAATTCGCGCACGCGCTGCGGGGATTCCGTCAGCCACTCCTCGAAAGCGGCACGCTCGCGAGCGTCCGCGTTCTTGAGCACCTCGCTCCACTCGGCGGCCTCGTGAGCGATGGCGATTTTGCTGCGTCGGGAAAATCTCATGTGGGTTCCTCAGCCTTCCCAGTCCAGCTTGAGGCGAGCTTTGGCGTTGACCATGTACTTTTCGACCGTTTGCACCGTGAGCCCGGCGGCTTTCGCGGCCTCCTCGTGAGACAGGCCATCGCGCTTGACCAATAACAGCACCGCCCGCTGGCCGGGCGGAATGCGCAGCAAAGCCCGCTCGAGCTGCTGCTGCAGATGCAGGTGTTCCGCAATGTCGTCCTGCGACAGCTGCGGCGGATTCTCGGTGACATGCTTCACCGCAGCGGAGTCGTAGCTCACGCGGTCCTGCTCCTCGCGAATGCGGAACTCGTGCACCACGTGCGATGCGATGCCATAGAGATAGGCGAGGGGCTTGCGCACACGCTCAGCCTGCTCCACGCGCAGCAGGCGCATGAACACTTCCTGCGCCAAATCGTCCGCATCCGAGGGCCGCCCGACCCGCCGCAGCAGGAAACGATGCAGGTCGGCCGCGTACTTATGGAAGGCCGACTGTACGAACTGGCCCGCGGAATCCACGATGCTGGTCATGTTACCCATCGTCGCTCGCAACTTCACCTCGTCTACCTTGTGGGGGTTTCGCGGCAAAAACCGGAATTCGAGTTGAGCTTACCCGCTGCAACCGGCAGGTTGAGTTCCGGTTTTGGGGTGCTGGCTCCCACATAGCAGGCAGATCACGCTGCATTTGGGAGCATATTATGAGAAGCATGAAGTCGCGGGTCGCCTTGGCGCTATGTCTGGCTTGGGAGTGCACGCTGGCCGCAGCGCAAGGCGCCAACGCCGGTAGCACGGTCACGGTCAACATCGATCGGCAGCCCATGGAGGCTGCGCTCAATACCTTTGCGACTCAGACCGGCCTGCAGCTCCTCTTCCATGTCGAAGAGATCATCACGCCGGGCCTCACCGCGCAGCGCGTCGTCGGAACCCTGCCGCCGGAGCAGGCGCTGCAGCAGTTGCTTCGCGACAGCGGCTTGAGCTTTGAGTTCATCAACTCCCGCACGGTGAGTATTCGCGCCACGCAGGACGTACAGCGCAAGCCCACGGCCGATGCATCGAAGTCGACGACGTCAAAGATGCAGCTCGCGCAATCGGGCCCGCCCGCGCGCTCGGCGGCGGGAGACGATTCGAGCCAGCCTGAGCAGGCGGCCGGCGGCCCGGATCGTGACATCGAAGAAATCATCGTCACCGCGCAGAAACGCGCGGAGCGGCTCATCGATGTGCCGATCAGCATAGTTGCCATGAGCTCCGACCAGCTGCGCAAGCGCAAGATCTCCGGCATCGACGATCTCGCCGCGGCGGTTCCGGGCCTGGCCATCGAAAGCTCGGGCGGCGGCCGGCGCCAGATCACGCTGCGCGGCGTGGGCAATGTCTTCGGCAGCTCATCTTTGATCGGTGTGTACCTCGACGAGGCGTCGGTGACCTCGATGCCTTCCACGCAGCTCGACTTGCGCACTTACGATCTCGAGCGCGTCGAAGTGCTGCGCGGACCTCAGGGCACGCTGTATGGCGAAGGCTCGGCAGGCGGCACGATTCGCTTCATCACGCGCGATCCGGTGCTGGATCGATTCGAGATGAAAGCGGACGTCGCGGGACTGTTCACCGAGGACGGCGCACCGGGACAGCGCATCGAATCGGCCGTGAACGTGCCCGTGGTCCACGGAAAATTCGGGCTGCGCATCGCCAGCACTTTCGAGCACGGCGGAGGCTGGATCGACCAGCCCGCGGCCGACCGCGACGACTTCAACGGCCAGGACCTGATCAATGTGCGCGTCAAAGGCCTGTGGCAGCCGCTGCCGCAGTTCAAGATCAACGCCATGGCGCTGGTCCATCGCAACGACACGGCGCTCAGCATCGGCGAGGACGATGACGGCAACTTCCTGCAGACGTTCAATTTCACCACCACGCCGCGGACCAAGGACGACTACGGCGTCTACAACCTCACCGGCACTTACGATTTCTCTACGGTGCGCGTGCTGAGCGCGACCAGCTATCTGGAGCAGGATAAGGAGTCGAGGAACTTCGCGCAGCGTGGACCCTATGCCGGTCCTCCACCGGCGTCGCCGTTGGAAGCCAACTGGCTGTTCAACGGCAGCAGCGCGGCAATCCTCACCGAGGAGTTTCGGCTGTCGTCGCTGGGCTCGGGCCGGTGGAACTGGACGGCCGGCGGATTCTACCGGCGCGCCCAATTGAACGTGGACACCTCGGTCCTCTATTTCGCCGCGCCGGTCCCCCCGGGGGTCACACCGCCGGGGCCGATCAATTTCGTGCCGTCGGATACTTTGTCCAAATCCTGGGCGGTCTTCGGCGACACAAGCTATGACTTGACCGACCGCCTTACGCTGGGCGCGGGACTGCGCTATTTCGAGGACGAGCAGCGCTACATCTCGGGCTCCGGCGCCGGAGCGATCACCCAGAACGGCACGTTCGACGCTTTGAATCCGCGCGTGTATCTGCAGTACAAACTGACTGGCCACGCCAATACCTACGCCAGCGCCGCCAAGGGTTTCCGCAGCGGCGGCTTCAACACGCTCACTCAGCCCACGTACGATCCGGAAGATGTGTGGAGCTTCGAGCTCGGTCTGAAGATGGCGCTGCTCGACGGACGGCTCACGAGCGATGCCGCGGTGTTCTACACCGATTACACGAACTATCAGATCCTGGGCTTTCGCCTGCTCGGCGGCGTGCCCACCAATCTCACCAGCAACGCCGGCGACGCGAAGATCAAGGGCATAGAGTGGGCCCTGTCCTGGCATCCCGTCGATGACTGGACCCTGGGTTTGAGCGGCAACTACGTCAAATCCGAGCTGGTCAGGATCGACGCGACTTCCACGAGCCATATAGTGGGCGACCCGCTGGACGCGTTCCCGAAGTATGGCTACACCGCGACCGCGCAGCGCGACTTCAATTGGAGCGGCCGGCCGGGCTTCGCGCGCCTCGACTACAACGAGCAGGGACGGATGACGTACCGCAATCGCAGCATCGGTCCGTGGTTCTTCGGTGAATCGGACATCGTCAGCCTGCTGAATTTCAACTTGGGCCTGCAGTGGAGCGCCAACCTGTCGTTGAACGTGTTCGCTCAGAACCTGCTCAACGAGCGCGGTTTCATCACCGCGCTTCATGTCGAGGAGCTGGCTTCGAGGCCGCGGCCGCGCACCTACGGTATTGGCTTCGGCGTTTCGTTCGAATGAGGTCAGGGCTCGGCGTTCCTGGAAGCCCTCCCCGCCCAAGACGCTGCGATACCACGATGTCCCTTCTTCTCTTCTCGGTCTTCTCTCAGTCTTGTTTTTCGTTTGTCCTCCGAAGACCGCCCTCCCTCGACGCCGGCCCCTACCCCGGCGCCCGTGACAGCGTCTTCGGAATCCCCGTCTCTCCTTCCAGCCGCGCGACGATCAGCGCGCAGCACGCATCCGCGAACACGTTGACCGTCGTGCGTGCCATGTCCAGCAGCCGGTCGAATACCAGCAGGACGCCGATCGCTTCCGCCGGCAAGCCTACTGCCGTGAGGATCACCGCGATCGCCACCAGCGACGCCGCCGGAATCCCGGCGATGCCCATCGACGTGATCAGCGCCAGCACCACGATGGTGAACTGGTGCGCAAAGCTCAGATGCAGCCCGTAAGCCTGCGCGATGAACATCGCGGCGGCGCACTCGTACAGCGCGCTGCCGGCGTGATTGAGCGATGCGCCCAGCGGCATTACGAAGCCGCACACGCGATTGGACACTCCGACGCGCTTCTCCACGCAGTCGATGCTCATCGCGAGCGTGGCTGACGAGGAGGCGGTGGAAAATGCCGTCAGCAGTGCGGGCGCCATCGCGGGAAACATCGGCCAGGGATTGGCCCGCGCCACCACGCGCACCAGGAACGGCAGCAGCAGGAATGCGTACACCGCCAGCCCGGCGATCACGGTCGCGCTGAAGATCAGCAGCGGTCCCGCGGCATCGAAGCCGGTCTTGGCCACGGTGCGCGCGGCAAGCCCGAAGACGCCGATGGGCGCCAGCCGCATGATGAATTCGGTCATGCGCATCATGACCTGGAAGACGCCATTGAAAAATCCGGTTACGGGCCTGGCGGTCTCGGGCTCGATGCGCGTCAGGAAGAATCCGAACAGGATGCTGAAGAACACCAGCCCCAGGAGCTTGTTGCCGAGGGCGGCTTCGAAGATGTTGGGCGGCACGATGCCGAGGAGCGTATCGACGAGGCTGCCGGCGCCGCGGCTGACGCGCTCGGAGATCTCCACGGGGCTCGCCTGGAAAGCCAGCAGATCCTTTACCGGCTGTCCGTCCGCGATGCCGGGCTTGACGAGGTTGACCAGCACCAGCGCGACGAGCACGGCGATGAGAGTCGTCGCCACGTAGAACAGCAGCGTCTTGCCGCCCATGCGGCCCAGGTCGCGGCCCGTGCCGAGGCTCGCCACGCCGCTGATGACCGACGCCGTGATCAGCGGTACGACCAGCATCTTCAGCGCGTTGACGAACAGCGTGCCGAGGAAGTCGAACACCGCGACGAGATTGACCCCGAAGACGGTGCCGTCCGCGCCGGTCAGGTAGCCGACCAGCGCGCCGAGAAGGATCGCCAGGACGATTTGCCAATGCAGCGGAAAGCGCGAGGAGGAGGAAGAAGAGGAGATCATGACGCGCCCCGTCAATCGAACACTTTCGGATTGACAGTGACCCTCGCGCTCCGGCGAACGTCGGCGATATACGCGCCGAGCTCGCCCTGCGCCAGCCTCTCGCGCAGCTGCGTCTCGCGCGCCGTACGCTGCTCGGCAGTCTCCTCGGCCGTATCCTGGCGCACGGCGGAGAACTTCAGGATCGCCGCATCGCCGTTGCCCAGGGCCACGGGGCGAAACAATGCCTTGCCGGCCTGCGGGTGCGGGGTGGCAAACAAAACATTGCGCGCCTCGGCCGGCATTTCGGTATCGGTGCGGGAGATGAACTTCGGGCCCTGGGGCTGCGTCTTGAACTCGGCCGCGAGCCTCCGCAGGTCCTCGCTCCCCGCCTGCGCCAACGCCGCCGAGCGCTCGGCCAGCTCGCGCGCCTGCTGTTCGGATTTCTCTTTCTTGACGGCCGCGACGATAGCATCGCGCACATCGGCGATCGGCTTGGGCTCGGCGGCCCGATGCGCGCTCACGCGCAGCACCACGACGTGGCCGGGCGACAGCTCGATCGGCCGGCTGTTCTCGCCGTTGAGGACGGGCTCGCTGAACGCCGCCTCGATGATCTGAGGCCGGGCGCCGAGTATGCCGCCGCCGGTATCGCGCCGGAACGCCGGAATCTCCTGCACGGTCAGGTTGAGATCCTTGGCGACCGTATCGAGCTCGTTGAGGTTCTCGAATGCTTTGTCGGCGAGCTTCTCCTGCAGGTCGCCGAAACGCTTCTCCGCCTCCTCGGTGCGGAAATCGCTTTCCACCTGCGCCTGCGCGGCTTCGAAGGTCTTGGGTTGCCTGGTCTTCTCGTCGACGTAGCGGTCCTTGGCATTCTCGTAGTGCGTGCGCAGATCCTGTTCGGTGACTTTCACCGCGGCCGCCACATCTGCGACCCTCAGCTCGACGAAGCGCAGGACCACGGTCTCGGCCGTCATGAACTCGCTCTGATGGCCGTCGTAATAGGCCTTGATTGCGGCGTCGTCGGGCTTGATGCCGTCGACGAACTTGGCCGCCGGAATCACCAGCCAGCTCGCTTCGCGCTGCTCCGCGGCCAGCCGGCGATTGCTCGCCAGCTCCGCGGGTGTCACGAACGCCGATTGCGAAATGGCCTCCTGGAGCTGCGCGAGCTGCAGGTCCTTGCGCCGCTGCTCCTCGAACGCCGAGGCGGAGAGGCCCGCCTGCTGCAATTTGAAGAGCGCGGTGTCCTTGGAATACTTGCCTTCGATCTGGAAAGCCGGCGTCTCCTCGATGGACTTCAGAACCTGCTTGTCGCTGACGCGATATCCCAGGCGGGTCGTGTGCTGGGTGAGCACCTCGCTGCGCACGAATTCCTCGAGCAGCTGCTCCTTCAGGCTCGCCTGCAGCTGCTCCGGCAGCTGCCCGCGATACATCTGCTGGAACCGCGCTATCTGGTTCTGCCAGGCGCGGCGCACCTCGCCGGTGCCGATCTTGACCGCCGGCCGCCACCACGGCATGCCCTCGGCCTTGACCTTGGCGGCGTAGCTCGCCGTATCGAAGCCGAAATTGATACCCCAGAAGGTGAAGACGATCGCCAGGGCCGCGAGCAGGAAGCCTGCGAACCAGCCGGAGACCTTGTCATGGATTTTTTGCAGCATACCTTTATCGGGCCGGGCCGCTTTCCGGCCCAACCTGTTGAATTGCGGATGATTTCCCAACGACCGGAAGCCCCGGACACCCCGCAACGTTCTCGTTGATCGCCGGCCGGGGCGGCGAAATGATAGCAAAGCCGCGGCGGGAACCCTCACGTAATGAGCGCGTCCGCAAGCGAGCTGCCGGATGGGGCGTTGTCCCGTGCCTGTGCGCTTTCGTGAATTTTGCGGGCACGCAGATAGTACAGGCCGACCTCAGCCCATCGAAGCGCGTGCTCGGCGTCGGGACCAGGCCTACCGGGACCAGCCTGTGACGATCAGCGCCTGCGCCGCAGATAGTCGCGCGCAATGAACAGGGCGGCGAGCGTTCTGGCCTCGGTGATCTCGCCGCTGTGAGTCACCTCGATCAGCTTGCGCAGCGGCCATTCCAGCACTTCGGGGACTTCGGCTTCATCGCCCGGGAGGGCCTGCGGCTGCAGGTCGCGCGCGAGCACGATCTGCGCTTGATAGCCGAGAATTCCGGGCGCCAGCGAGAGGGTATGCAGCCCCTCGATGCGGGCTGCCGTGTAGCCGGTCTCCTCGGCAAGCTCGCGGTTCGCGGTCTGAAGAACGGTCTCGCCTGCTTCGAGCCGCCCCATCGGCAACGTCAGCTCGTAGCGGTCCAGCCCCACCGCGTACTCACGTACGAGCAGGACGGTCTCCGGGCGCGGCACTGCGACGATGATCACCGTTCCGGCGGTTGGCGTGCCCGCCAGCCGCTCGAACACGCGCTCGTTGCCATTGGAAAAGCGCAGCTCCACCGCTTCGATATGAAAGTGCTGCGAGCGTGCCGCGGTACGCACGTTGAGGATCTTTGGTTTGATCCGGGTATCCTGCATGGCCGCTACGCCGCATGGAACTCAGGCACCTCGGCGTGCGCCGAAGCGGCCGCATCGAGGGCCGACTGGATGAACGCGCGCAATTTGTGGCGCTGCTCGGCATCCACCAGGCCTCCCGCGCCGTCGAACGCCGTCGCTCCACGCGGCACGGTAAGCTGCTCGCCGAGCACGCGCGCGCCGAGGTGAGTGAGCACATGCCGCAGGTGCGGCAGCCCCCGGGCGCCGCCGCTCGAACCCGGCGAGGATGACATGATGCCGACGTGGCGATCCTTGAAGCACGCCAGATAGTCCTCGCCGTGCAGCGGCCGCGACACCCAGTCGATGACGTTCTTCAGGAGCGGAGAGATCGAGCAGTTGTAGTCGGGCGAGGCGATGAGCCATATCGAGTGGCGCTTGAGCAGCGCGCGCAGCGATAAAACGTGGCGCGGCGTTCCCAGCAGCGCTTCGTGGTCGCCGTCATAGATGGGCAGCGGGTAGTCGCGCAGCTCGATGTGAGTGACTTTTGCACCAAGCTCCTTGGCCGCCCGGGCCGCCGCGCGCGCCAACTTGCGATTCAACGAATCGGTGCGCGCACTGCCGGCGAAGACCAGGACGGACTGCCTCGCCATCGGGCTCATCCTCTGACGCTGCGCAACGGCGCGGGTACGCGCAATGCGCCCTGCTCCGCGGAGCCCGCGGACAGCTGCGCAAGAATTTCATCACGCAAGCGCCGCAGGCCCGGGGCTGCCCGATCGCGCGGATGCGCGAACGGCACGCTGACGATCTGCCGAAGCCGTCCGGGATTGGCATCCATCACCACGATCCGGTCGGACAGATACACGGCCTCCTCCACCTCGTGAGTCACCATGACGACACTCGTACGATGCTCCAGCCAGATGCGTTGCAGCTCCTTCTGCAGGTGCATGCGGGTCAATGCGTCGAGCGCGCCCAACGGCTCATCGAGCAACAGCAGTTTCGGCCGATTCACCAGTGCACGCGCGATGGCCGCCCTCTGCGCCATGCCGCCCGAGAGCTGGCGGGGATACGCGCGCTCGAAGCCTTCCAGCCGCACGAGTCGAATGTGCTCGCCCACGATGGCGCGCTTGCGCTCGCGGCTGAGCCCTGAGTTGAGCAGCGCCAGCCCGACGTTCTGCTCCAACGTCATCCACGGCAGCAAACGATGGTCCTGAAACACGATGCCGCGATCGAGGCTGGTGCCCTTGACGCGCTCGCCGTCGAGCACGATCTCCCCGGCATAGTCCTGATCCAGCCCGACGATGAGCCGCAGCAGCGTCGATTTACCGCAGCCGCTCGGCCCGACGATGCTGACGAACTCACCCGGGCGGATCTCGAGATCGATGTCGCGCAGCACTTCCAGCTCGCGATCCGGCAGGCCGGGCAGCCGGTAGCCCTTGCAGACGTTCTGCACGCGCAGCGCGCCCTGCAGAGGCTTTGCGTCGATGCCGGATGCAACCGAAGACGGATCAGCACTCATGACGATGTTCCTTCCACGACGGTTCCGCTCATGCTTTGGCGCCGATGCGCCAGCACGAGAGCACCCACGACGACGAAGATGACGGGAATCCAGACGATGAACATGTGCCGCAATCCCACCAGCTCCGCCAGCAAGCCTCCCGCACTCGCGCCGACGAGGGCGCCGAGCATGCCGGACAGGTTGTAAAGACCCGCGACCTTGCTCTTGCTCACGCGGACTTCGCTGAGCTGAGTCATGTTGACGAGGTGCACCAGTGAGGAGCCCAGGCTCAACAGCACGGCGGCGGCCGCGAGGCCGAGGAACCCGGTGCTATTTCCGAGCAGCAGCAGCGAAGCGGTCGCTCCGAGCATGGCGAGCAAGTAGGCATAGCGCGTCGAGAGCGCACTCAGCGCGGGGCCGAGTACGAACAGCGACGCCACCGCAGTCACGCCTTGGATCGTAATCAGCATCGCCGCCTGTACATTCGACAGCTTCACGACATTCACGGCGAGCACGATGATGAACGTGACGAACAGGGCATTGACGATGTGGCTCAGGAATTCGAGCACGCAGCTCTCGCGCACGACCGGATGAACCATGAGATCGCGCAGCTCGCGCCCGAGCGAGGCCGGCTCGGCCTGATGGACCGCATCCTCGTCCGGCAGGAAGGTGCGGCTGAAGATCACCATGAACGCGAAACATGCGCCAATGAAGGCGTACGCGATGACATAGTTCGTTTGCGCGAGCAACGAAGCCGCCAGCGCAGGCGCGAGCAGCGTCAGTCCCACGTTCTGCGCGCCGCGGTACCAGCCGGAGCGCGCGATGCCGATCTCGGGCAGGCGCTGCAGGAACGAGCTGTTCATCGAGACCACCCGGAACGGAACGCACAGGCCCACGAGCGTGCGCATGATGGCAACGCCGATCCAGAGCTTCGTCAGCGGAGTCAGGAAGGTGAAGACCATCGAGCCCACGGTGGCGGTCGAATACACGCGGCGCGCGCCGAAGCGATAAATCAGGAAACCGGCCGGCAGCGTGACGACGATCATCTTGCCGAAAGCTTCCGCCGCGCCGATCAACCCGATCTGCGCCGCGCCCGCTCCGAGGTCCATCACATAGAACGTCGTGACCACGCGCCCCATGCCGATGGCCAGGCCACTCACTACGGACAGCACCATGAAGCTCGCGAGGAAGCGGCGGGCGCTGATAGCGTTGCTCGCCCGGCCGCTCACGCGCCGTCCCGCCATCGCAGAACGTGCGTCGAAAGCCGAGTGACCATCAGATTGATCGCCAGACCGACGATGCCGATCGCCGCTACGCAGACGATGACGACGTCCATGCGCGCCGCCATCTGCGCCCGCTCCATCACGCCTCCAAGTCCCGGGCCTATGGTAAACAGCAGCTCCGCGCCGATGGTCGCAATCCAGGCGAAGCCGAGCGCATGCTGCAGCCCGGTGAAGACCGCAGGCAACGCTCCGGGCAGCTGCACCAGCCGAAACAGCTGCCAGCGTGACAATGTAAGGACGCGGGCGCCTTCGAGGTAGCGCGTCTCGGCGCCGCGCAGTCCTTCGTATGTATTGAGGATCATCGGCTCTGCCGCAGCGAGCGCGACCAGCACCAGTTTCGACGTCTCGCCATTGCCGAACCAGAGCGCAATGAGCGGAATCAGTCCAAGCGTGGGTATCGGGCGCCAGGCATTGAATAACGGGCTGATGAAAGCGCCGATGGGTCTCGAATACGCCATGGCACTGCCGATGATGCAGCCGGCCGCGCCCCCGAGGACCAGACCTTTGAAGACTACGTGCAGGCTCGCCAGGATGTTGTCCGGCAACTCTCCGGACACTACGACCTCGGTGAGCGCAGCCCACAGTCCCTCCAGCGGCACGAAGGCGTATGCCAACGACTCGCTCGAACGCGCGAGCAGCTCATAGATCGCCAGGAGCGCGGCCACTGCGATCACTCCGGAGCGCACGCGCGCAAGCCTCGACAGCGGCGTTCTCACGCGGCCGCCTCAGTGCGCCATGGCGCGAGCCTTACCTGCAAGTGCTGCAAGCCGCGATCGAGCAGAAAACCCACCACGCCCGTGATGATTACGCCCAGAAAGACGACATCCAGGCGGAACATCTGCCGCCCGGCTTCCATCATCTGTCCGATGCCGACATCGGCGGCAAACAACTCCGCCGCCACGAGCACGCCCCATGCGCGCCCGAGTCCAAGGCGCACGCCCGTCAGCAAGTCGGCCAATGCGGCCGGAGCCAGGACGTAGCGGACGCGTGCGAGCAGACCCAGCTGATAGAGGCTCGCGACCTCCAGGTGGGGCGTGGAGATATTGCGCACGCCCTCGAATGTCGCGAGCGTGATGGCAAAGAACGCCGCCTTCGCCACGATGATGATCTTGAACGTCTCGCCGATGCCGAAGATGAGGATCAACATCGGGATGAAGGCGATCGAGGGAACCTGGCGCACCGCGTTGAATATCGGCGCGCTGCCGGCCGCGAAGTGCCGCGAGACCGCCATGAGCACGCCGCACGTCAGCCCCGCCAACGTGCCGAAAAGAAAGCCGGTGCCGAGCCGCGCGAAGCTGCCCTTCAGATGCAGCCACAGCTCGCCCGAACGGAACAGCTCCAGGAGCGCCGCCCAGATCTCCTGCGGCGGCACGATGATCTGAGCTGCGAAGCGGCCCGAGCTTGCCACCGTCCACCAGAGCGCGCAGGCGAGCAGCGGCCCGGCCAGCGCGATCGCCAGCGCCCGCGAGCGGATCGCAACGGCAGGCCGCGCGACGACGGCGGTCATCTGATCGCGACCTTCGCGCCCGGCTGCGCCCAGAAGCCTTCCAGGTGCAGCCGCTGCAGTGCTGCCTGCGCGTACGTGGGATCGAGCAGCTCCCTGGCGTCGAACGTGCGCCGGATCAGTTTGCGCTCGTAGCTGATGTCGATCGATTCCTTGAAGTGGCGCAGCAGGTCATCATCGAAGACCGGCGACCAGCGCTCGCGCCACGGGATAGGTTGATCGGCGAAATCGCGGCGAATGACATGCTCGGGCGATCCCGGCCGCGCATAGATCTTCACGACCTCATCGAAGTTGCGGTCTTGCGAGACCCAGTGCGCCGCGCGAATGTAGGCGGCCGCAACTACCTTTGTCAGCTCGGGATTGGCGCGCGCGAACTCCGTACGCGCATACAGGTCGACCCGGCTGTTCCAGCTGCCCTTGCCCGGCGGTGTCTGTTTCGTCGACCAGATGATCCGTCCGTGGCCCTGGTCCTGGAGCTGATAGACCCCCGGGTCGCCGAAGTAAGCATCCACGCTGCCGGCCACCACCGCCGACTTCCCGGCGTCCGGCGGGAGGTTATAGATCTTGAAATCATTGAGCGTCAGACCGTACTCCTTGGCGAGGCGCGTAAACGGCAGCTCCGCGGGACGCGCACGCTGCAGAGCGACGCGCTTGCCTTTCAGGTCCGCCAATGTCTTCGCCTCGACACCTTTGCGGACGAACAGATAGGAATGCGTAGCGCCGCCGTAAGGAACGATGAGCTTGATATCCACGCCGGCGGATCGGGCGATGATCGACGGCAGATCGCCGTAGCTCGCAAAGTCCACCGCCTTGCTGGCCAGCGCCTCGTTGAACCCCGGTCCGCCCAGTGCGGTGGCGACGGGATACCACTCGAGCTTCACGCCACGCTCTGCGAGCTGCTGCGCGAGCCAGCCTTCGGTCTGCACGCGGGTGGATTGGCTCGTGACGAACACTCGGCCTTCGCTCAGCGTGCCGATGCTGGCGATGCGCACGACCGTCGCCGGCTCTTTCGCCTGAGCGGCATGCGCGCACGCAAGCAAGATGAGAAGCGCGGATGACGGCACCGCGCCCCGCGTGATTCGTGACGTTGCTCTGCTCATATGCCCTCGCCGGCGAGGATGGTCAGGCGGCGCTTGCGGCCCAGCAGGACCTGCGCCTTCGTCGCGATGTGCGCCGTGTCTTCCAGCGCGACGATCAGATCGACGACGTCCTCGATCTCACGGCCCCAGAAGAACGGACCGTGATTCTGGATGATCACCGCCGGCGCGGTCGGCGATTTGCGCACTGCCTTCGTCACCGTTCCGGACGAATAGCGCGGCTCCCACGGAACGACCGGGATCGGGTCGTGCGTGAGCTGGCGTACGTCATCGCCAAACACGACCGGCAATTCGCGATGCGCGAAGGCGAACCCTTCGATATACGGCGAATGCGTATGAACCGCCGCATTGACCTCGGGCCGGTCGCGGAAGATCGTTGCATACACTTCCAGCAGCTCCAGATGGTTCTTCTTGAACGCGCCTTCGTAATAAGTGCCGTCGAAGCCGACGATGGCCGCCGGCGCGTGCGGCTCGCCCGGGGCGGTGAAGCCGCCCAGAACGAATTTCTCCTCTCCCGGAACGCGGATACCGGCATTGAACGAGCGGCTCGCCGAGAGGACACCGAACGCCAGCAATGCGCGTCCGGCTTCATTGATGCGCCGGCGGCCTTCCTGGCCGAAAACACCCAGTTCGCGGAAAGTGTGCTCGCTGCGTTCCGCTGCCGCCCGTCCGATCTCCACTACGCTCATGGCGGCCTCACGCAACTTTGCGCGTCTTCTGCGCGGTGACTTGTTGATACGGCTCCGCTGCAACCCAGGCCTGCACGTCGAAGTCCTGGATGAACTGCCACTCGACGAGAAAGTCCTTGAGACTCGTCAGCGCGGCCAGCGACTGCTCGGCCAGGTCGACACGCAGGCTCTCGTGCGCCTGCGGGCCGTACCCGTAGCGCACCCATTGATCGGCCGTGGCCGTTTCGAGCCCGATGAAACGGACGGCTTCAGCTGAATGGCTGCCCGCCCAGCGGCCCGCGTCGAACACGCGGGCGAGAAGCCGCCGGACCAGATCCGGCCGCGATTGCAGCAGCGGGTCATCGACGGTGAGAGGCCGCGGCGTGCAATTGTTCGACCGCACCTGCGGGTCGGGATGCGACCCGAGATCCACGCTCACGTGCAGCCCGAGCTGATGGACGAGCTGCAGACCCCGCGGACCTTTGAGATACAACGCGTCCACCTCGCCGCGGATCAATGCATGCAGCGGGCGATGGCCGGCCTTGCGCCTGGGACCTGCGAACTTGCTCCCCGAGACCAAGGCATCGCCCTGCTCTGCAATCGAATTGCGCTCCTCCTCGATATCGACGAGCTGCACCTCCTTGACGTCCACGCCACCCAGCGCGAGCGCGGTGGTGAACCCGCGCAACGCGCTCGCGCGCTCATGATGGACGAACGTGCTGCGATGGAGCGGCAGCCCGAGACGACGGCCGCGCAGATCCCGCGCCGCCAGGATGCCCGCCCGCGGAAGACTCACGATGGCCTGGAACTCATCTACCCAGGACAACGCGAGCAGCCGGGTTGCGCGGCCGTCGCCTCTCGCCCAAAGCGCTGGAATGCTGCCGCCCAGCCGGAAGAGATTCGCTACGCTGTGATCGTAGTGCGCCTCGCGGGCTGCGATGTTCTCGCTTTCGACCACGATTTTGACTTCGATGCCATCGTGCGCGAACTCCTCCTCGAACCAGCCAAGCCGCGCGGCGATGCCAAGTGGCGTGGGAACCGCGCAGCGGGTGTAGTACAAAGTTTCCAGCAGGTCGCTCATTCCACACCTCCTTCAAGCCACGCGCTGCTCGCTGCGGCGGGCCCGCAGCCGGCCGAGCGCCTCATCCACGCGCGGCAGGATGTATTCACCTGCGCGGTAAGCCTCTTCGAGGTGCGGTTTCGCGGCGAGAATGAACGTCGTGATGCCGATGTCGACGTACTCGGCCAGCCGCTCCGCGATCTGCTCGTTACTCCCGGCAAGCACGCACGTGGGACCGCCGACCTGGCCGCCCTTCGCGCCGCCCGCGATTGCCTTCCCTGCCCACAGGTTCGGCGAGACGATCAGATCCTCGAACTTGTCGACCTGGCCGTTATGCAGCGCCCACTGGCGATGGGCGCCGACGGACTCATCGCGCGGGCGCGCTTTCTTGAAGGTCTCGATCATCTCCTGTGGAATGCTGTCGTAGAAGCGGCGCACTTCCGTCCACGCCTCCTCCTCGGTGTCCCGGGCAATCACATCGACGCGAATGCCGAAGCGGATCTGCTTGCCGCGGCCGGCCGCTTCGGCCGCCGCACGGATCTTGGCCACTTCGCCCGCGATATTCTGCGGCGGCTCGGCCCACATCAGATACACGTCCGCATGCTTCGCCGCGACTTCGATGGCCGGGGCCGATGAGCCCGAGAAGTAGATACTGGGCAGCCGCGCATTCTTCAGCGGCGCCGTGAGCCCGCCATTTTCGAAGCGATACAGGTTGCCTTGATAGTTGAACGGCTCGCCCGCCGCATAGCCGCGGAAGGCGTCGAGGAACTCGCCGGTGCGGGCGTAGCGCTCGTCGTGATTGAAGAAGTCTCCATACGCGCGCTGCTCCTTCGGGTTGCCGCCCGTGATGATGTTCCAGTCGACGCGGCCATTGGTGATGCGCGCCAATGTCGCGGCCATCTGCGTGGCATAGGCGGGATGCAGGAATCCCGGCTGAAATGCGACGAGGAAGTGAAGGTTGCGCGTCTCGCGCGCGAGCGCCGATGCAACCACCCAGGGCTCATCGCCGCTGCGTCCCGTCGGCAGCAATGCGCCATGAAATCCGTTGATATCCGCGGCACGAGCGACCTGCGACACATAGTCGATGTAGCCGTGTCCGTCCGTACCGGCGCCGAGCCGCCGCGGCGCGACGCGGCCGCCCTTGCCGAAATCGCCGCGCGTACTGATGGCTTCGCGCCCGTCTCCGCCGCTGGGTAAACGCCAGAAGTATTCGATGGTCATGTTGGAACCTCCGTCTGCAATGCTCGTGGAGCGGTTAGAAGGCTTTGCGCAGCCACAGCCCATACGTCTGTGGATTGCCCGGCGTGGTTCGATAGGCGCCATTGGCCGGAACCACGGTAATCAGGTCATAGGTTTTGTCCGTCAGGTTGCGGATGTAAGCCGCCACCTCGAGGCGCTGGTCGGCCGTGCGAAACGACAGCCGTGCATTGCCGAGCGTGTAGCCGTCCTGCTGCTGCAGCGGATCGATCTGGTTGACCGAGCTGTAGTAGATGCGGCTTTGATACGCCCAGTCGGTGCCGAGGACGATGGCTGCGCCGGAAGCGAGCGGGAACTCGTACTCGGCCTCGACGCCGATTGTGGTATCCGGCGCGCGCGCGAATTTGTTGCCGGAGTAATCGTTGATCGTGCCGTTGGCCAGCCTCTCGATAAACTCCGTGTATTCCGCGTGGAGCAGTCCGACGTTGAGGCCGAAGCGCAGAGGATCGATCGGCCGCGCGTGAACCTCGAGCTCCAGGCCCCGCGCCTTGCCGAGCGCCGCGTTCTTCAGCGTGGAGCCGTTCAGGCCGGCCGCGGTCACGCCTTGAATGTTGAGCTGCATGTTGTTCCACTCGTAGTAGAAGACCGCCGCGTTCGCGGTGACGCGGCCATCGAAGAACTGGGTCTTCGTGCCGATCTCGAAGGAGTCGACCCGTTCGGGCTCCACGGTATTGACGGAGGACTGGGCCGTTACGCTGGCGTTGTAGCCGCCCGAGCGGAAACCGCGGGCGTAGCGTCCATAGAGCAGCACCGCCGGCGTGAGCTGGTAGCTCGGACTGAAGTCGTACGTCCAAGCATTCCATGTGTTCTCCTCGAGCTGGAATGCATTGATGCGCAGCGGACCGGCCACGGCATCGCGACGCCACCACGCATCGGTATTGAGGTATGTCGTGGCCCCGCGCGGGCCGCCGTCCACGCCTTCCAGATCGATGCCGATGGTCTCCGTGGTCCAGCGCACGCCGGCGTTCAACTTGAGTCGATCGGTCAGGCGATAGGTTGCGTTCGCGAATGCGGCGTAGCTTTCCGTGTCCACCGTCGCGAGCGTGTTCTGATAGAACGTGCCGAACACCTGCCGCGGCACCGGCAACGTTGCACTGGTCGCATTGGAGGTTTGCGAATCCTCGAAGTAGTACGCGCCCGCGATCCAGCTCAGCGCTGCCTTCGGGTCGGACGCGAGGCGCAGCTCCTCGCTGAATTGATGGGCCGACTTGATGTCGAAGGTGCGGATTACTTCGTTGGGCGACTGCTCACGGTCGCCGGCCAATGTCATGTCGAGGTCTTCGTAGCCGGCGATCGAAGTGAGCGTGTAGGAGCCCAGGTTCAGGGTGAGTGTCAACGCGGAGCCGAGCTGCTCCTGCTCGCCCTTGATGTCGTTGTTGCGATTCACCGGATCGCCGACGCGCGGATCGGGGCCGACGGGCGAGATATAGCCGAAATCATCGGCTCCGCCCGCCGGGCTCGGCCTGGCCGGCAAACGGAGTTAACGCAACGGCAAGGGCTGCGCGCAGAACAATGGACTTCGGACTGATCATGGAAAATTACCGCCAGGATTGAAAAAAAGTGGAGACAGGGGTCGAGGGTGCTAGTCGCCGGCAATGCCGCCTTTCATTTGCTCGTAAGCCTCGGGAGGCAGCGCGCGGGCGCCGCCGAGCAGATGCGCGTTGACCGTCAGGTGGGCCGATTCCTCCAGGCCGGCGACGAACTTCGCGAGCTTGGCGACCGGCTCGTCGCTGTAGGCCAGCACACCTCGGTGGGCGAGCAGCACGGCCGAAGTGAGTGGATGCGCCTCGATTGCAGCCAGGACGGAAACGGGCTCGAGCGTCTCCGTCCATGGCACTACCGGCAGGGGCACTGGAGTCCGGCGCAACAGACCGGATCCATACACTATGGGGAGCGGCAGACCGGCAACCGCGAACGCCGTCAGGTGCGGAGCGGGAACGAGCAAAACCGAGCGATAGGGGTGCGCGTCCAACAATGCGCGCACTACCGCAAAAGGGCCCGCCAGCGTCGCGGGCAGCACGGGGTCTGCGCTCTCGTCGTCGATGAGGTACGCGCCCGCCGTCGCGCTGACTCCGGAACTACGCGCCGCAAGAACGAGGCGATGTGCGGATGCCCGCGTGCCCGCAACGTAAGCGCGGCCGAATGAAAGGGCGCCGCGCTCGCGAAGATAGTCGATGCCTTCGGCGATGCCGGCGAGCAAAGGATGATCGTCGATATTCTCGCGCGGCGGTGAATACTCGACGGCAGACCGGACAGCCATGACCCGCACCTCACTGAAACCCACTTCGAACGCGGGGAGGAGTCTATGAACGGGTAGTTATGGTCGCAGTCGTAACTCAGTCACAATGCAGTTAGGCCCAGTAACAATGCAGTTACACGGACGACTCGCGAAATCGATCGATGCCGCTGCGGCCCTGCGCGTTTCCAGCGGTTTTCTGCAGGAAAATAGCGCGCAATCCATCTCGAAGCGCTCGGCGCCGCAAACCGCAGGTAATCCATCCATGCCAAATCGGTCTATCGACGCGCTGCCGGCCTCTCGCCTCGCGCCCCACTCCTGACCAACGAACCGGGTTCGTCGCACATTGGCATGGTTCATGCTGCCTTCATCCAGGCGTACGAGCTGAGGAGAAGTGCCATGGCCAGAAAGTACGGAAAGAAAGCCTCGCGCAAGGTCAAACGGGCAATGCACGAGAGGAAGCGGGGAACCCTGCGAAGCGGCCGATCCGGTAAAAAAGTTAAAAGCCGCAAGCAGGCCATCGCGATCGGCCTGTCCGAGGCCCGGCGTTCGGGAGCCAAAGTCCCAAGGAAGCGAGGCAGTACTCGAAAGAAGAAGAAGTAATCCCTCGCCACACCACGAATGTTCGACGTCCACCTCTCCTCCGGAGGTGGCCGCAGGCCTCATCTGACGACGGGCAGCCCCAGGTAGCTCTGCCGGCCGGACGCGTGATAGACCCTTTGGGTCGCTTTCCGGTAATCGCCCGGCTCGGCGAAGAAAATGCTCTTCACATACGTCTGCGGATTGCGATCGTACAAAGGGAACCACGAGGACTGGATCTGCACCATGATCCGGTGTCCCGGCAGGAACACGTGATTGGCGTCGGGCAGCGCGAAACGATATTCCACCGGCGCGTTGGCGGGAAGCGCGCTCGGCCTGGCGGGATCGTCGCGATAGCGCCCGCGCATCACGTCCATCGCGACCGCGAATTGATAGCCGCCCAGCTCCGGTTTCTCCGGCACTACGTCGGGATACACGTCGATCAGCTTCACCACCCAATCGCTGTCCGTTCCGCTGGTGGAGGCGAAGAGGTGCACGAACGGCTGGCCGGAGATCTTGACCGGCGAGCGCAGCGCTTCCGATCGATAGACCAGAACATCCGGGCGGACGGCTGCGAAACGCTGGTCATCGACCAGCCATTGTTTCCAGGTCGAGCCCGGCGCGCCGATGGGACGAATGGGCGGCGCCCGGTAGGGCACGGGCTTCAAAGGATCGCTGATGTATTCGTCGTATCCGCCGCCCGCGGCGGCGGGTGTTCCCAGCTGAAGCGACTGATCCGCTCCAAGATATAGCGGCGTCATCCCCACCTGGCAGTTTGCAGGGCAAGCCACGGGCCAATCGGACAAACGGCGCCACTCATTGGTCCCCGTCTCGAAGGCCATGACGGGCGCGATATCCGCCGCGGGCGCGCCCTCCTTCAGATGAGAATCGAGGAACGGGACCATCACGTTACGGCGAAACCATTGCCCGGTATCCGCGCCCCATTCCAATGCGCCGATACCCGAACCCTCGCCATTCGGCTGGCCATGAAACCACGGACCCAGCACGAGGTGTGCATTGCCATCGGCCCGCGCTTTCACCGCTGCATAGACCGCCGGCGCTCCATAGATGTCTTCCTGATCCCAAAGGCTATCGACCAGCAGCGTGGGCACGGTCAACGGGACCTTCGCAAGAATCCTGTCGACGGCTTGCTCCTGCCAGAATTCATCGTAAGCGGGATGCTGCGTCCACCGCACCCAGAAGGGCAATTGCTCCATGCCCATCGCCTTGCCGTAAGCGCCGGCCGAGCCGTAGTGCAGGAAGGCGGCGTAATCGTCGTAGTAGGCTGAAAACCAGGCCTGGCCCGAATCCTTTTCCGCTGTTTGCCGGTAGACATACGGCATCATCTGCTGGCGCAAGGCGCCATTATGGAACCAGTCATCGCCCTTCCACCCGTCCACCATCGGATTGATGGGCACCGATGCCTTGAGAGCAGGATGCGGGTTGATGAGGCTCATCAGGGCCGTGAAGCCGTCATAGCTCGTGCCGATCGTGCCCACGCGCCCGTTGGATTCGGGAACATTCTTGATCAACCAGTCGATCGTGTCCCAAGTGTCGGTCGGGTGATCGACCGGGGTCGAGTTGAGCGGCCCCTTGACCGGGCGATTCATCACGTAATCGCCCCCGGATCCATACTTGCCGCGCACGTCCTGAATAACCATGATGTAGCCCGCCTGACAAAGCTCGGCGTAAGCGGCTCGCAGGATATTGCCGACCAACGGACTGTCCTCGCCCTGCTTGGTGGACTTGGCTGCGCTGTAGGGCGTGCGATCGAGCATCATCGGTCCGCGCGTGACCGCCTTCGGAACGACGATCACGGTATGCAGCTTCACGCCGTCGCGCATCGGGATCATGACGTCGCGCTTGACGTACTCGAAGCCCTCGCGCACGGGGTTGAACTTGCCGGGAATGTCGCCGCCCGGCGGGATCGCCTTCATGGGCCGGGTTTGGGATTCAGCCCGGGCCGACAGCGGACCCTGAGCCACTGCTGCAGCGAATATTCCGATCGCCAAACCCAACAAGGGCTGCCGCATAAAAAACCTCTCGGAAGAGAACGCGTGACGGGGCTAACTGTAGATTTAGCCTCAACTTGGAGTGAAAGGACCCCGCTCCGGGCCGGAGGTTCCCCTGTCGGCAACGGTGGAATACCTTCCGGACGTTCGCGAGCGGAGCCCTGCAGTTTGCCCCCCTACGGGCCCAAACGTATCTGCCCTTCGTCCACGCTCGGATGTAATCTCGCATCCGGGTCTTCGGGCCACCTTTCCATGGGGAGCAGTAGTCATGCACCGACGCGACGCTATCCAACTCGGCGCGGCAGCCGCCGCGGCTACATTCATTGGCGGCATCTCCCGAGCGGACACCCGGCCGCTGCGAGTGCTGATCCTCGGCGGCACCGGTTTCATCGGACCGCACATGATCGCGTCCCTGCGCAAGAGCGGGCATGCGATCACGCTGTTCAACAACGACAAGAAAAGCGCGGAACTATTTCCGGATCTCGAATCGCTGTTTGGAGACCGTGACGGCCGGATCGATGCGCTGAAGGGCCGCGAATGGGACGTGGTGGTCGACAACAGCGGCTACGTTCCCCGCATCGTGCGGCTGACGGCCGAAGCGCTGAAGGATCGCGTGCGGCATTACGTATTCATCTCGACACAATCGGTCTATGCCGACCGGTCGACGCGCGGCATCGACGAAAGCTCGCCGCTCGCGACACTGCAGGACCCGACCGTGGAGCAGGTCTCGGGCGATACCTATGGCGGACTCAAAGTGCTCTGCGAGCAGGTCGTCGAACAAACATACGGCCGGCGCTCGACGATCCTGCGTCCGACTTATATCGTGGGACCGGGTGACTCGACGGACCGGTTCACGTACTGGCTGGTGCGCGCCACACGAGGCGGAGAGATGCTGGCTCCGGGCCAGCCGGGCGACGTAGTGCAGTTCATCGACGTGCGCGACCTTGCCGACTTCACGCGTACGGCCGTCGAGCAGCGCTTCACGGGCGCATACAACCTGTGCACGCCGCCGGGCCGGCACACCATCGGCGAATTGATCGACGCGAGCATCAAACAATCGAAGGCCGATACGCGCGTCGTGTGGGTCGATGAGCAGTTCCTCGTCGAGCAGAAGCTGCCCATGACGCCCGAGCTGCCGATCTGGTCCCCGCGCAGCGGCCGCACCGCCGGGATGGGCTATGCGAGCAACGAGCGTGCGGTGGCCCAGGGATTGAAATACCAGCCGCTCGAGGCGACGGTGCGCGACACCCTCGCCTGGCATGCGGCCCGGCCGGTGGAAGAACGCCAGAAGCTCAAGGCCGGTTTGACGCCCGAGCGTGAACGCGAGCTGCTGTCGAAATACCGGGAAACAAAGAAGAACGCGGCGTGAGCGGCGGACCGCGGTTCAAAGGAATCTCTATCGTACCAATGCGGCCATTCTCGGGCATCCGCTCGACCGGCCGAGCAACCCGCCGTTTGATCTTTGTTTCCGAGGTGGGAGCTGACCCGCCCGCCGGACGAAGCAGCAACGCTTTGGCCACAGTCCTCGAATAAGAGTTGACCGGCGCACGCAACTCGGGCACCGTTCGCGCCTGCGATCAGTGCCCCGCAAGGGGCTTAATAGGGAACTTGGGTGTAAAGCCCGGGCTGCCCCCGCAACTGTAAGCGGCTGCGAGCATCGATAACCACTGAGTCGTCAATGACTTGGGAAGGTGATGTCCCGCCGGCGCCGCGAGCCAGGAGACCTGCTGTCGCTGTCGTCCATTGATCGGCCGGGGTGCGCCGAGCAAGCGAGCTGGTGAGATCACAACCCAGAACGAGCGGCGACAGGTCACGGCCTGCATTCGCCGACGAGTGCGGCCGTGGGGTTTTCGGCTGCTACTCACTGGGAGTTTTTCACTCATGTCCACTGCATTGCGCCTGACGTTCGCCGTCGCGACGTCGATCGCCGCGTCTTGCGTTCTTTTTTCCGCTCACGCAAATACTGCCAACACCGGCAACCCGGCCGACCCCGATACGGTCGTCGTAACGCCCACCCGGATCGAGGCACCGCTCGACAAGGTCGGCGACTCGATCACGGTCCTTCGGCCCGAGGACATCCGCGCGAGCCAGAAGCGAATTGCCTCCGATCTGTTGTCCCGCCTGCCGGGTGTCTCCGTCACGCGCAATGGAGGCGTAGGCGGGACGACGTCGCTGCGCATCCGCGGGGCGGAAACCGACCAGACGGTCGTCCTGTTCGACGGCGTCAAGCTGAACGACCCCTCCTCCACCGGCGCCGGCTACAACTTCGCCAATCTGATACTGGACGATGAATCCCGGATCGAGGTGTTGCGCGGACCGCAGTCGGTGCTCTGGGGCAGCCAGGCCATCGGCGGCGTGGTGAACATCATCACGCCGCAACCCACTCGTCCGCTGGGGGGCACGCTGACGGCCGAGGGCGGCGGACGCGAAAGCGCGTTCGGACGTGCGAGTCTGCATAGCGGCGGAGAACAGTTCTCGTGGCGCGCGGGCGCGAATTACCTCACGACGGAAGGCGTCTCCGCTTTCGACGAGGACCTCGGTGGACGCGAGCTGGACGGCTACCGCAACTTCGGCGCGCATGCGAGCGCGACCTACAAATTCAACGACGCCGTCTCGGCCGAGCTGCGCGCCATGTATTCGGACGGCAGGAATGATTTCGATGGCTTCCCGCCACCGTCGTTCGCTTTTTCGGATACCCGGGAATACGGTGAAACGAAGGACCTCGTGTCCTATGCCGGCATCAAGATTGCCGCACCCGAAAGCCGGTGGACCCATCGCTTGGGGTATGCCTACACCGATACGGATCGTGAAAACCTCAACCCCGCACAGGCGCTGACGCGGACGACGTTCAAGGCCGACGGCCACAACAAACGAGCGGAATATTTCGGTACGTTTGCGATCGCGCCGGCCTACGTCGCCAGCTTCGGCCTGGAAACCGAGAAGTCGGATTTCAGCACCGCTGCGCCCTCGTCTTCCGATCCCGATCCCACGCCTGTCACGCGGGCTGTCGGGCTCGACAGCGCCTACCTGCAACTGCAGGCCTCGCCCATCGAGACTCTCACCATTACGGCCGGCGTGCGTCGCGATGACCATGACACCTTCGGGGGTCACACTACGGCGCGCGGCGCCGTGGCTTGGTCTGTCGCAGCGAACACTATCCTGCGCGCGAGCTACGGCGAGGGTTTCAAGGCACCGAGCCTGTATCAGCTGTACAGCGAATATGGCAACACGGCGCTGCGGCCCGAGGAAGGGGATGGCTGGGACGCGGGCATCGAGCAGCGATTCGCCGATGGCAAAGTATCCGCGATGGCGACTTATTTCAGCCGCAAGACCAACAACATGATCGACTTCTTCTCATGTTTTGGCAGCAGCGATCCGCGCTGCGCCACCCAACCTTTCGGCTTTTACGAGAACATTGCCAAGACGAAAGCGGACGGCGTGGAGCTGGTGCTGGCGGCCGAGATCGCCGATAACCTGACCCTCAGCGCCAACTACACGAGCCTCGACACCGGGAATGCCGCGCGCGGCACCCCCAACTTCGGACGGGATCTGCCGCGCCGGCCAAGAGACACACTGAACGTCGACCTGAGCTACAAGTGGCCGATGGGTCTGACGACGGCCGTCGCCGTGCAGCAGGCCGGACGCAGCTTCGACAATCCATCGAATTCCATCCGCCTGGACTCGTACACGCTCGTGGACCTGCGTGTCGACTACGCGATTTCAGAGAAGCTCAACTTCTTCGCGCGGGTTGAGAACGCGTTCGATGAAGACTATCGGACCACGGCCGACTACGGTGCGTTGGGCCGCATGGCTTACGGCGGTGTCCGCTTCAGCTTCTGACGCCGGATGACCGAGGGCCGCAGCACATCGCTGCGACAAATTGTCCGCGGCGCGAGGGGGGTTGACCTCTCGCGCCGCGGCAGGACCCGATCGATTCGCCATACGCGCGAAGTACGGAGAAGGCTGGCTAGCCCGCCGGCGAAGCGATATTCCCCCGCCCGCCTCACGGCGACAGCGCACATGGACGCCGCTCGTTTGCCGGCAAACCTTGCTTGAGAACAGCTGCAACGCCTTACGGCTTTTTTCTGCTGCGCTTGATCTGTTCGTTCAATCGGCGCATATCGTCCAGCGTTCTGCGCTTGGGTGCCTTCTGAAAGCTCCCGGTGTCGTAGGGATTGAAAGCCTGCTCCTGTTGCTTCTCAGCAACACCGAGATCGACCGGCGTCAATGCTTTCACTCGCGCAGTATCGATCGTCGTGTTGAACTCACCGGGCCGGACTTCCCACTCCCACGTCCGGTTTCCGCGATCGTCGAACGCCCAGCGACCGGGTAACCGATGCTCGTTTGTAGCCATCGTTGACCTCCAAACAACGGGATTATGATAAATCGAAATGCATCTGTTAGTCACTACCTCACCTTTGATTCTCAGGCCGGACCCGGGTTTGGCCCCGCGTACATACGTCGCCTCGGGTCTGTTTGGGTTCAGGCTCGATGGCCTGACGGCAGGAACATCCGCCCGCGGGCATGGGCATGCCGGAATACGAGGCAAAAGCGGTACGAAGGTCGAATGAAGGACGGAGGCGTTCTGCTCGACTGTTTCCATACAAGGAACCGGCTTGCAAGAATTCCGAACGCCGCATCCGCCTCAGACGTTCGGCTCAACTCGTTGCTCGCGCCGCGCCGTCTCATAGACATCCCTTGCAGCCAGAGGGCGTCGTGCTCTCTACCTTATTTCGGCGCTCTTAGTGGCGAGCCGGAGTAGTCACTGACGCGGCGGTCGTCCAACGGGGGGCGGAGTCACGGTGGTGCCTTCGCTGCCCTGCAAGTCAGGAGGCTGCGGGGCGCCAGGCCGGCTGTCCGATGACTGTTTGAGGAGGAAGGCCGTACGCTCGCACTCGAGTTGCCAAACAGCATGACAGAGCCGATGGAACCTGAAAGCGGCCCCCTCGAGGGCATACTCGAACTCGATTTCATCGGGCGTAACGGGCTCGTCACACAGCGAACAGGGGGCGCCAATCCCATTCCCGCCCCACATGCTTGGAGGCATTTCGGAGGGGAGTAAACCGCGTGCAATGCGATCTCGGGCGCGCCGCCGCAACTCGGCTTCAACGGCTGACAGAGGCATCGGGACCCCTTCTCGCTTTTGGAAGCCGAGTATAGCCGCGCCACCGTCTTTTGCACGTTATGTTCCGGTAATGCCACCATTGGTGGACATGTCGGGGCGGTGCGACGTCCGGAGGATGCAGGGTAGCTCAGACGCCGTGGACGCATTGCTATCCGGACCGCTAATCCTGGTGCACAATTTTCGGCGTAAGCCAGATCGAACGCCTCAGGACCTTGTGGCGTTCCATTCGTGCGCGCCGCCGGGCTGCGCGATAGCCGGTCACACTGAATAGCTAACATGAGGGACTTGAAAGAAATAAAGCCGGTCGTAGAAGTCCTGATCGCGTTTTTAAAACTGGGAATGACCTCCTTTGGAGGTCCGATCGCGCATCTCGGATACTTCCACAACGAATTCGTGCTCCGGCGGCGCTGGCTCGATGAGCACGCCTATGCGGACCTCGTCAGCCTGTGCCGGTTCCTACCCGGTCCGACCAGCAGCCAGGTCGGTTTGTCTTTGGGACTGCTTCGAGCCGGCTATCTGGGTGCCCTCGCCGCATGGATCGGCTTCACATTGCCGTCGGCCATCCTCATGGTGTTTTTTGCCTGCGGAACCGGCCTTCTCAAAGGTGCGATCGTCTCCGGTATGCTGCATGGCCTCAAGCTCGTCGCCGTGGCGATCGTCGCGCACGCGCTGTGGGGCATGGCAAAGACGTTGTGTCCGGATCGCCAGCGCGTGTTCATCGCGCTAGCTCGGTGAGAACATGGGGTGACATAGGGCTCGCCGGGGCCGGGTTTGCGCTGTTGACGTTCTATCGGGCGCCACCATTGCTCGTCGTGATCCTGACCGCGCTCGGTGCGATCGTTCTTGCAATGCGCGCGTGATCACTTGCAGCAGCGAGCCCTTGACATGACCCAGCACACTTGAAGCCTGCGACGGGAAATCGCGCGAGCGCAATATGCCGGGCGAATCGCCGCTCCAGCTCAGTAGCGATCGCCTGCCGCTTTCATCAGATGCTTCACGAAAAATCGCTTCTTCAGCTCCATATCGTATTCAGCCGTCTTTCCCAATGCGCCATGGCCGGTATTGGGATAGCTCATGACTTCGTGCTGTTTGCCGAGACGGATCAGGGTTTCGCTCATCCTGAACACGTCTGCCTGCGTGCCGGTATCGTTGAGGCCGCCGATCATCAGCAGCTCGCCCTTCAGCTTCGGCGCCAACGGGAACACGTCGGCGGCGTCATAGGCCTTTTTGTTCTCCTGGGGCATACCGAGATAGACCTCGTACAGGGGACTGCCGCGCGAGCTGTAACCTGGCACCACACTGATGCCGGCCTTGTATAGGTCCGGCGCCTGCGTCAGGGCTCGAAAGGCGAAGGTCCCTCCCCAGGACATACCCCAGATGCCGACGCGCTCGAGGTCGAGAAACTGCAGCCGTTCACCCAGCTGACGTAGGGCGCCTGCGTGATCGGCGATTTCGAACTGTCCCCAGTTCTTGTATACGACGTCATGAAACGCTTTGGAGCGCTCTGGCGTACCGCGGGCATCGAGCGTTACGACGATGAAACCGAGATTGGCAAGGGCGCGGCTGAAGTTTGCCCACCTCTGTCCGCCGGCGAGGCCGAAACCCATGAAATCCATGGGACGCTTCGTGGTTTGCGGACCGCCGTAGATGTCCTCGACGATCGGATATTTCCTGCTTGCATCGAAGTTGTAGGGAAAGTACATCGTTACCCAAAGATCAGTGACATTGTCCATGGCTTTTACGACGTACTCCTTCGGCGCCACCCAGCCGACCGCCTTCAGCCGGCTGATGTCCGCTTCTCCCAACGTGCGGATCAGCGTGCCGTCCGTCTTGCGCAGCACCGTCTTCGGCGGCGCGTCCACTGAAGAATAGGTATCGGTGAAATACAGCGCCGAAGGCGCGACGCGGACCGTGTGCTGGCCATTGCCCTCCGTAAGCTGCGAGAGCCCCCTGCCGTTGAGGCCGACCCTATAGAGATGAGTGTCGTACGGCCGCGCCCGATCACCGTGCGCCGTGAAATACACCCAGCCATTCTTCTGGTCTATCCGCACCACATCCTTGGCGCGCCAGTCGCCGCCCGTGAGCTGATGGACGAGCTTGCCTTGCATGTCGTAGTAGTACAGATGGTCCCAGCCGCTGCGCTCGGAATTCCAGATGAAGCCGGAACCGTCCGGTAGCAGCGCAAACCCCGGCCCCGCATCGCTCGCACCTGCACCCCAAATGGCCTCGTGATGATTGGTGAGAAATGTCCTGGATTGCTCGGTCAACACCGTACGCACCGCGCGGGTGACGGTGTTGACCGCCTGGATATCCACGCGACTCATGACGCGGTTGTAGCGCGCGACAATGAGTTCCGAGCCGTCCGGCAGCCAGGTGAGAACGCGCAGGTACTGGTCCGTGGTGTCGCCCAGATCGACCGCCACCGGCTTGCGCGAGTTGATGTCGACAAGATACAGCTCTGAGCGATGGAGCGTCCCGCCGGCCGGTGTCCTGATGACTTCCTCCGCCCTCTCCAGAGATTGCAGCCAATGGATGGTCGGGATGCGCGGCATGCCTTCGGTGTGCTGCTTGAACACCGCAAGGTACTGGCTATCGGGGGACCAGGGATTCCACAACGCACCTTCTACATCCCAGAACACCGATGGCGTGCCGTCGGTAGTGAATGCGACTTGGCGGCCGTCCACCGTTGCACGCATCGCCAGATTGTGATCCTGGATGCTTGCGATCCAGCGCCCGTCCGGGGACATCGGTTCCGGTGAAGGCATTGGCGCCCATCCCACGAATTTCTCCCGCAGGAACAATCCGGGCACGGTCCTCTCGGCCTCGCTCCGCGTAAGCGGTACCTGGCGAAACACCGTGTAGCCGGCCAGATCAAGCTCGTAATCGGAGCCCTCGAGCGAAAAGCTCACTCGCCCCGGTGAAACGAAGTGGAACTGCTCGAACGGCACGCCCGTACCGACGGGCTCATGTCCCAGCGATTCACGCAAAGCCGAACGCAGACGTGTCACGTCGAACATCGGCGTGGCGGCATTGGCGGCTGGATCCAACCTGAGGATCTCGCGCTCGTTTGGACCCCCTTGGACGTACCAGAAGCTCGAGCCGTCCGGCAACCAGTTGGGCACGACGCTGCCGCCCTGGACCAGCGAGCCAAAGTCGAGATAGCGCTGATAGACTGCGTCATCCTCGGATGTGGCACGCACGGTGACAGCCGAGACGCAACACAACATCCCGACCGCAGCCGAAGCCCGGTCACGACAGAGCCGTTGAATTCCAGTCATTGGGTATCCTCTCGCTTGGACAGTGCTCCCGGCAGGGAGAGACGGCGGTCAACCGCGTGCTCGTCGCCGCTACCCGCCGCGCGGTTGCGATCAAAATTGCGCGCGCAGCCTGAGGCCCACCGTGCGCGGGCGTTGCTCGACGTTCTCCGTCAGCACGCCGAACGGCCCGATGATGACCGGCGCATCCTCATCCAGCGCGTTGTTGACGAACACCGAAACCTCGAACGCCCCGAACTCCACGCCCGTACGTACGTTCACCAGATCCCGCCCCGGCATGGGGATGATCTGGTCACCGAAGAAGCCGCGCAGGGTGAGCTGAGCATCGTCGGCATGTTGATAGTCGAGGCGCACGAAACCCTGTTTGTTTCCAGACAGCGGCCTGCGGTAGTCGACCGAGGCGGAATAGCTCACGGGCACTACGAAGTCGAGCGGATCACCGGGATTTTTATCCGCGGTATCGCTGTCGTACTCCATGTTGTTCCAGCCATAGGTCGCCGTGATCGAGAGACCCTCGAGGGGAATGAGCGTGGCGGACAAATCGACGCCCCAGCCGGAAGCGTCGCCGCCATTCGTCACGATCGTCTGCGGGCTGGAACCGAGAAAGGTGGAGCTCTGCACGTCGCGCCACTCATTGTGATAAACGGCGCCGTCGATCATGAGCCGCCCGCCCATGAGGCTGTTGCGGGTGCCGATCTCATAGGACATCACTTCGTCCGGCTCGAATGTCGCCGGCACCGTGAACACTCCACCGCCCGCAGCCTGGGAATTGAAGCCGCCGCTGCGGAACCCCTTGGCGGCGTTCACGTAAGCCATCGCAGTGGGCGAGAACTCGTAACGCAGATTGAGCCGCGGATTGACGGACTCGAACTTTCCGCTATTGAACTCTGAACTCGAGAAGCCGAAGTTGATGCGGGTGCTCGCCAGCTCCTTCTCGTCCTCGTAGTAGCGCACGCCCAACAGCAGGTTGAGGGCTTTGGTCAATTGGAAACTGACATCGCCGAACGCCGCCCATGATTTCGACCGCGAGCGGTCGTCCGAGCCAACCAGCTCGAACCCCACCGAGCCCGGCGAGGTCAGTGTCCGGCTGACGCGACGGTTCTTGGAATCACGACTGTATCCTCCCACCGCCCAATTGAAGAACTCGTTGTTTTGCGAGCTCAGCCGCGCCTCATGGGTAACGACCTCGGAATCCAGAGGGCTGGCGATGGATATCTGGTCGATGAAACCGGGCGGGAAACCCAGCGTGCCGGTGATCAGCCCGAGGAAGAACGGCGTGATATCGCTGTTGCTTTCCGCGGTGCGGTCCAGATAACCCAGCGAGTAGGTAAAATTGGCGCCGGTCGCGAAATCATGCGAAACGACTCCGTTGACGAGATCATAGTCATCGATGGCGAACTGCATCACCGGCGGCAGCGTCGAGCGATTGGCGCCAAAATTCTGGCTGTCCTGATCCATTTCCTGGTGCAGGACCATTACCGACAGATGGGTCTTCGGCGTGGGACGAAACAGCACCGTTCCACGCAGCGTCTTGATGGTCAGACCGTTCTGGTCTTCCACACCGCTCGTGCGGTTATCCACCCAGCCGCCGTCTTCTTGATAGCCACCGGCCAGTCTGATCCCCAGCACGTCCCTGCGCAGCGGGATATTCACCATTCCATTGACCTTATAGCTCTCCGCGCCATCCTTCACGGTGCCGGCCTCGGCTTCAAATGCCGAGCTCAGGCCGGTCAACTGAGGCCGCGCGGTGATGTAGCGGACCGTGCCACCCATCGAGCTTTCGCCGTAGAGCGTGGGCTGCGGGCCGCGCAGCACTTCCACCCGCTCCAGGTCTATCATCCGAATATCGATTGCGCCCGACGAAGTATCGGCGGTGAACGGCATCTCATCGATATACTGGCCGATGGTCGAAGGTCCGATGGTGCTCGCCATGCCGCGCAGCTGGATGTATTGTCTGCCGGGCGCATATTGGAACGAAGACAGCCCGGGAACGGTGTACTGCACGTCTTCCAGTTGCGTCGCGCCGCGCGCAACCAGATTCTCGCCCGTGAGAACCGTCAGAGAGAGGGGCACATCCTGAAGGCGCTCCGCCCTTTTTTGCGCGGTGACCACGATCTCCTGAATACCCTCGTCGGTTTTCTTTTCATTGCGAGAATCATCTCCGGGCCGTTGCTGCTCTTGCGCGCCGGCGCTCGCATCACCGTCGACGTTCCCGTCCGCCAATCGGACCGGCGAAAGCGACAGGTCATTCCGGCTCGTCGTTATCGGCCGAATCTGCACGGTGTCGCCGACGGCGGTGAACTCCAGATCGGTGCCTACCAACAATCTGGTGAGAGCCGCGCTCGCCGTGTCGGTCCCTTTGAATCCCTGGGTCGTCCTGCCTCTCACGGCTTGAGAGGACATGATGAGCTGGACCTGCGCCTGGCGCGAGAATTGAAGCAGCGCAGGCCCAAGCGCGGATTGTGCCGGAATGTCAAGAGTAACCGTCTTGCTGAGAGGATCTGAAGCTGCGCACGGCAGCGCAAGCAGCGCCAGAACGCACAGCAGGAAAGTTTTCATCCGACGACAGACGATCGACGCTGCGACTGCGCTCACCGTGCTCATGAAAGTCACCTCACCGGCATCTCGTCCATGCGCAGCAGCTTGCTCGCTGTTGGCATCGACTGGGTGCTACTAAGACGACTGAGCTCGATAAGATTTACAGCCCGATTCGATCGTTTCTCAACGCGGGTCGGCACGATCGGAGCTCGGACGCGGGCGAACGAGAACATGCTGATCGTCGATCTCGATGACTTCTACCGGGAAGATCCCGTCCAGAGTGCGAATCCAGTCATCGACCTTGTCCGCGAACACGGCACCCGTGAGCTCGAGATCTCCGGTAGCCGGATCGGCAATCAAGATCTGTCTTCTCGAATAGCGGTTGACGTCCTGAATCACGTGCCGCAGGGGCTCGCTTTGGTAGCGCAAGACCCCGTTGCGCCAGGCTGTGGCGACATTGGGATCGGCAGCGTCGATGGCACCGACCCTCCCGCGCGAGTCATAGCTGATCTCCTGCCCACGCTCCAGTCGAGCCACCCGCCGCTTCATCTGCGGCGTGATTCGGTTATCCGGACCTCGGGCAAGCGCTGCTTCCACGCGAGGCTCGACCTCGACCGTTCCTTCGGTGACGGTGACGACGACCCGACTTTCGTCGTTCCTGACATTGAATTCCGTGCCAATCGCCCGGATAGCGCCGTGGCCGGCAACTACGATGAACGGGCGTGTAGAATCCTTGGCAACCTTGAACAAGGCCTCCCCGCGCGTCAGCACGATATCCCGGCTACGTTCGGAGTAGCTGGACGAAAGGGTCGATAGCGCACCCAGAATTACGGTTGATCCGTCCTCCAAGTCTATGTTTTTATGCTCTCCCGCCGCTGTCTCATAGACGCGCACCGACGCCTGTTTCGGCAGGAACGATGGGCGGAACGTAAAAGCGATCGGAATGGCGACGGCGGTCAGGAGCATTGCCGCGAGCGCCAGTCTCCGGCTCGCGCGAGCAGGAGATATATAAGAGGGCGTGGAGGTTGGGAATGTTGAGTGCTTCCCCTCCTGCCACGCTGTAACCGGCACCGACCCATCGAATCGATCCGCCGTCAGTTCCATTTCGCTCGGCGAAGGTGGGCAGGTGGCTTGGCCCACGACCTCCCACAATCGCGTCTGGGCGTCGAACGCATCGCGATTTGCGGAATCGGCGATCCACTCCTCCCAGCGCTTCAAGACATCGATCGGAACATCCGCGGCCTGTAAAGTCACGAACCAGGCCGCGGCCTCCTCGATGCGATCATCGTCGATCATAACTTCGGGCGTCGACTCCTTCATCGCATCCTCCCCTGAGCACGACTTGTCGCCAGCGCCTTCTGGCAGTGCGCGATCGCGCGTGCGACGTAGCGGCGTACGTTAGGGGCCTTGGTGCGCAACGCCGCCGCTGCCTCGTCAAAACTCATCTCCCTGAACTTCACGAGAATGAAGGCCAACCGGCAGTGGGGAGGCAACTCCTCCAGGGCCTTCTCGATCAGATCGAGCTCCTGGCGCGCGCAGCACAGCGGCTCGGGCGGCGCGACCTCTTCCGCCCCGAAGAAAATCAATGGATTCAACCGATCATGAACCTGCTGCTGCTTGCGTCTATCCTTCGCCAGGTTCGCGGCGGTGCGATATAGAAACGCCCTGAGAAAGCTGACCGTCCCCGGGGAATCCAGGTTGAGCAGCTTGACGTAGGCTTCCTGAGCGATATCCCGGGCATCCTGAACCGAATGTCCCTGGGCAGTCAGAAAGCGCAGCAGCGCCGCGTTGTGTTCGCCAAAAAGTCTTCCAATTTCAAGGGCATGCGAATCCCGACCCTCATCTTGATGAGAGGCATCAGAGGTTCCCTCGATTACCGGCTCGCGATGCATGGATCTACCGTTGACTAAGACGACTGAGAACGCCGGGATTTCGATCCGTTCAGCTTTAGCCCTCAAGGCCCTGGAAACGTCGTGAGCGCGCAACGATCAAGGCTGAGGGCGCTTGCGCTCGCGGGCGATGGCCGCGCGTGCCAGCAGCATCGCCGTCACTGGCGCAGTCATGACGACAAACAAGGTTATCAGCAGCTCATGGACCACCAGACGATGCAGCAATGCGGAGGAGACCAGCATCGAGGCGATCAGCACGCAGCCGGTGCCGAGCGTCGTCGCCATGGTCGCCGGATGCATGCGCGAAAAGAAGTCCCGCAGGCGCAGCAGCCCCAGCGAGCCGATGAGAGTCAGCAGGCCGCCGGCGATCAGCAGCAGCGTCGCGGGGACGGTCACCCATAACGGCAGCGCCATCTCGGTCACGGCAATTGCGCTCATGGCTCGATCACCTCTCCGCGCAACAGGAACTTCGTCAGCGCGATGGTGCCGACGAAACCGAACAGCGCGATCAGCAGCGCCATGTCGAAATACACCGTGGCGCTGGAACGGATGCCCAGCATCAGCAGCGTCAACATGCCGTTGATGTACAAGGCATCGAAGGCGAGGACGCGGTCTTGCGCCGAAGGCCCAAGAAACAGCCGGATCAGGGCGCAGATCATCGCCAGTACGAAACACAACGCGGCAAACGCGGCCGCGGCATCGAATACGGCGTTCATTCGAAGATCCTCATCAGCGGGCGCTCGAAACGGTCTTTGATGAAACGGATCCAGACCTGCTCGTCCTTCAGATCGAGCACGTGCAGCGTGAGCCGGCTGCCGTCCCGGGAGAGGCCGGCCCATACCGTGCCCGGCGTGGAGGTGATGATCGCGGCCAGCGCCGCCAGACCATGCGGATCGCGCAGGTCGAGCGGGATGTGCAGAAAGCCCGAACGCACCTTGCGGCCCCTCACCAGGCCGAGCACGATCCGCGCGACCCCGATGTTCGACCGCACGATTTCTCCGAGCACCACCAGCATCAGACCCGCAGCGATATCCAGGCGTCGCAGTCGCGCTTGCAGCGGGCGCAGCGTCGAGCTGGCCCAGGCCACCGCCGCCGCCAGCACCACCCCGAGCGCGATCTGTCCGGGCGCGAACGTTTGATTGAGCAGCAGCCACAAGACAGTCAGGCCCAAGGTCAGCACGGGTGAAATCGTCCTGACAAGCTCCCGCATCATGGCGGCGGTTCTCCCGCGCGGCTTCCAGAGCGCTGCGACAGCACCGCGCGAATGTACGTATCAGGCTGGTGGAGCGATCGCGCGGCAGAATCCAGGTAACGCGCGACCGGGTCAGCGGCCACACTCAGCTGCAGGCATAGCAGCACCAAAGCGACGATCGGTGCCGCTTCGAGGACGCGCAGGCGCGGCGTGGCGCGCGCGGCCACGCTCCAGAAGAGCCGCATGCCGATGCGACTCAGCGCGATGACGCCGGCAAGACCGGACAGCAGAACCGCCGCGCACAGTGTCCATATTGCGGGGGATACGCCGACCGCCGCCGCGCTGCGCAGCGCAGTCGATAACAGCGCGAACTTCGCCAGGAATCCAGGCAGCGGCGGTAAGCCGGTGACCAGCAGCACGCAGCACACGAACATCAGGCCGAGAAACGCCATCGCCGCCGGAATGGCGATGCCCACTTCCTCATCGCCGCCATAGACGGAAGGTTCCTTGATGCCATACGCGACATAGATGGGCCGCGTCGAGGTCTCTTGATCTTCCTCCGCGACCGGCGGATCGGTGATGCGCGTGCGGTCGGTCATGCCGGTGAGCATGAAGAAGGCGCTGGTGGTCAGCACCGATACGATCATGTAGAACATCACCGGCGCCGTGAGCGCTTCGAGCTGCAACCCCAGCGCCGCCAGCAGAATGCCCATGGAGACCAGCACGGAATAGCTGACCAGCCGCGCCAGATGTTTGGCGGCCAGCATGGCGATGGTGCCCGAGATCAGAGTGGCCAGCCCGAGATAGAACAGCGCCGCACCCAGTCTTTCGTCCTCCCCCAGGAGGGTGCCGACGCGCAGCACGGCGTACAAACCGACCTTGGTCATCATCGCGAACGTGGCGGCCACCGGCGCGATCGCGATTGAATACGCGCCGGGCAGCCAGAAGTTCAGCGGCCAGCTGCCGGCCTTCGCCAGGAACGCGACGCCGAGGATCGCCGCTCCGGCATCGAACAGCGCGCGGTCCGCCGGAGCGAGCGCCGCCGCGCGACCGGCGAGATCCGCCATGTTCAATGTACCGGCGATGCCGTAGATCAAGGCGACGCCGATCAGGAACAGGAACGAAGCGGCAAGATTGACCGCGATGTAGTGCAGCCCCGCCTTGACACGCTCCGCGCCGCCCCCACGCAGTATCAGTCCGTACGAAGCGGCCAGCGAAATCTCGAAGAAAACGAACAGGTTGAACAGATCTCCCGTGAGGAACGCGCCGTTCATGCCCATCGTCAGCAGCTGGAACAAAGAGTGGAAGGGCTGCCCCGGGCGATCCCACCGCGCCACGGAATAGACGAGCGTCGCCAGGGCGACGATGGCCACGAGCGTCACCATCACCGCGGACAAGCGATCGACCACCAGCACGATGCCGAACGGCGCAGGCCAGTGGCCAATCGCATACACCCCGACGCCTTCCTGCCAGATGTAGGGGGCCGCATCGCTGGTGAGGTAGAGCAACCCCAATCCTACGGCAAGCTGCACCAGCACGGACGTCAGCGCCAGAGTCACGCGCATGGGCCTCCGCGCTTCCGCCAGAAACAACATCACGGCGCCCGCCAGCAGCGGCACCACTACCGGCAAAACCACCAGATGCTGCAGCAAGACGTTCATGCGTCCGGCTCCTGGCCGTCGACGTGGTCGGTGCCCGTCAGCCCGCGCAACGCGATCAGGACCACCAGGAACAGCGCCGTGGTCGCGAAGCCGATGACGATGGCGGTCAGCACCAGCGCCTGCGGCACCGGATCGGCGTACAGCGAGGAATCCAGCGAATTCCGGGCATCGATGATGGGCGCTTTATGCAAGGACAGCCGGCCCATGCCGAAGATAAAGATGTTTGTTGCATAGGAGAGCAGCGTCAGCCCCATGAGCACCTGGAAGGTCCGCGGGCGAAGCAGCAGCCACACGCCCGAGCCGGCGAGGATTCCGATGGCGAGAGCGTAGACGATTTCCATCAGTCCGCCTCCATGCCGACCGGCGTCACCGCCTTGCGCGGACTGCGCAGCGACTGGTGGGCGAGCGCTACCAGTATCAGGAGCGTCGCGCCGACGACGAGCAGGTAAACGCCCAGGTCGAACAGCAGCACGGTCGACAGATGGATCTCACCGAGCAGCGGCAGAGGGACATCGACAGCCCGCGCCGTCAGGAACGGAAGCGACGACCACCAGCCGCCGATGCCGGCCGCGGCGGCGGCCAGCAAGCCGAGTCCCATCAGAATCAGCGGGTGCACCCGCAGGCGCGACTCGACCCAGATCGTGCCGCCGATCATGTACTGCACGATCACTGCGGTGGCCGCCACCAGACCACCGACGAATCCCCCGCCCGGCGCATTGTGTCCGCGCAACAGGAAGTATAAGGAGACCATGCCCGCGAACGGCAGCAACAAACGAACGAGCACGGCGGGAATTTTCAGATCTCCGGGCGGCAGCAGCTCGCCTGGACTGACGAGCGTCGGCTCCGGGTCGCCTTCCCGACGCTGAGCGTGCGGCACCTGGATACTCTCGGGCGCGGGCCGGAAGCGACGTAATAGCGCGTAGACGGTCATCGCCACGATGCCGACGACGGTGATCTCGCCCAGCGTGTCGAAACCGCGGAAGTCCACCAGGATCACGTTGACCACGTTGCGCCCGCCCGCCTCTTCCAATGCGTTGCTGATGAAGAAACGCCCCAGCTCCCCGGTTGCAGGACGCGTCAGCACCCCGAAAGCGAGCGCGGCGAAACCCGCGCCGCACAGCACGGCAAGAATCACGTCCCGTGTACGGCGCGCGCGGGCCCGTACAGTCTGCCGCTGGGGACCGAACGACTCGAGGCGGCGCGGAAGCCAGCGCAAACCGAGCAGAATCAACACGACCGTCACCACCTCGACGGCGATCTGGGTCAGCGCCAGATCCGGAGCGGAAAACCAGGCGAATGTGAGGCAGGTCACCAAGCCGACGCCGCCGACCATGATCAGCGCCGCGAGACGGTGGAACTTCGCCTGCAGCCCCGCTCCCAGCGCACAGGCGCTGCCGATCAACCACAGCAACGCAAACAAAGGGTCGAGCGGTGTGAGCGGCGCGCCACCTCGCGACCAACCGGCAAGCGCGAGTGGTGCGAACCCCGCGATGAGCGCCGCGCAGACGATCAGCAGCAGCTGCGGCTGCAGGCGCCCTGAAAAGAACAGGTGCGTCAGGCGGCCGGCGCCACGTATCGCCACGATGTTGAGCAGATCGAAGATCCTGCCCGCGTTCAGCCGTGACAGCAGCGGCGTCGGCATCATCGTGCGATCCATGCGATATAGCGCCAGGTAGAACGCCAGTCCTCCCCCCAACGCCACGAGACTCATCGTCAGCGGCAAGGTGAATCCGTGCCACACTTTCAGCGTGTACTGGGGCACGGCAGCGCCCAGCAGCGAACGCGCCGCAGTGTCGAGCATCGGGCCCACCGTTTGTCCAGGCAGTATGCCGACCAGCAGGCACGCGAGCACCAGCAGCGTGCCGGGCAGCAGCATGCCGCGCGTGGGCTCGTGCGGCTCGCGAGGCAGATCGCGCGATACCGGACCGAAGAACACCTGATGAATGAAGCGCAGCGAGTACGCCACGCTGAACATTCCGGCGAGCGTGGCCACCGCCGGCAGCGTGACCTGCATTCCGCTCTCGCTGCCGGCGAGAATCGATTCGGCAAAGAACATCTCCTTCGACAGAAAGCCATTCAACAGGGGCACGCCCGCCATGGCGCCAGCGGCGACGGTCACCACGATGGCGGTGATCGGCATCGAGTGGCGCAGCCCACCCAGGCGCCGCAGATCCCGCGTGCCGGTTTCATGGTCAACGATACCCGCCGCCATGAACAGGGACGCCTTGAAGGTGGCATGATTCATGATATGGAATATCGCGGCGATCAGCGCGAGCGAGCTGTTCATACCGAGCAGCAGCGTGATAAGCCCCAGATGGCTGATCGTCGAATAGGCGAGCACCCCTTTCATGTCGCGCTGGAAAGCGGCGGAAAAAGCACCGATGAGCAGTGTCGTTCCGCCCGCGCCGCAGATCAGCCAGAACCATAACTCCGTTCCAGCGAGCACGGGCCACAGGCGGGCCAGCAGGAACACCCCGGCCTTGACCATAGTCGCCGAATGCAGGTACGCCGACACCGGGGTCGGCGCAGCCATCGCCTGCGGCAACCAGAAATGGAACGGAAACTGCGCGCTTTTGGTGAGCACGCCGGCGACGATGAGTATCAGGCTCGGCGCGTACCACGGATGCGTGCGAATGGCATCACCCGCCGCCAGGACTGCATCCAGATCGTAGCTACCGGCAATCTCACCCAGCATCAGCGCGCCGAGCAGCAGGCACAGGCCGCCGCTCACGGTGACTATCAATGCCATGCGCGCACCGCGCCGGGCGTCCTCGCGGTGATACCAATAGGCGATCAGCATGAAAGACGTCAGGCTGGTCAGCTCCCAAAACACCACCAGCTGGATGAGATTGCCGGAGAGCACCATGCCGAGCATGGCGCCCATGAAGGCCAGGAGAAATGAAAAGAAGCGCGGCACGGGATCCGCGGCCGACATGTAGTAGCGTGCATAGAGCACAACCAGCACGCCCATGCCGGAAACGAGCGTCGCGAACAGCCACGCATATCCGTCCATGCGCAGGTTCAACTCGAGCCCGAATTGCGCCGCCCACGGCACCACCCAACGCACCACTGCTCCATCGCCGACGTGCGAGTACAAGCTCATACACAGCAGCGTGCAGACGAGCGCCACCAGTCCAGCCAGCCAGGGCGCGGCATTGCGCGCGTTCGAGGGCAGGAACGCCGCGCACAGGCTGCCCACGAAGGGCAGCAGTACGATGAATGCGAGGGACGCTTTCAGCGGTCGCTTCCGGGCCGCGCCCGCAGCTCGCGCACCACGAGCGCATCGCACGGCAGCGTCGCAAGGATGCTCTTGGCGGTGCTGCCAACCAGCACGTCGAACACGGCACTGCGTCCATGAGTGCCCAGCACGACCAAATCGGCGTTGCGGTCGAGCACATATTGACGCAGCAGTTGCGCGGGATCGCCCCGCTCAATCAAGGATTCGAGCCTGCGCCGATCCTGTTCCGGCAGGAAAATGGTCGATAAAAAGCCAGCCAACTCACGCTTGAGCCCGTCGCGATATTGATCTTCGTACTGCGCGCGATCAGACAGCAGGTTGGCGTAGGGCGGCTCGAACGCATGTAACAGGTGGAGTGTCTGGAACGGAAATAATCGCAGCGCCGCTTGTAATGCGTGCCCGGACGAATCGGAAAAATCGGTTGCCACCACGATGTGGCCATAGGCCGCCCGGGGACGATTGCGCACGATGAGAATGGGCACGTTCGAGCGACGCAACAGCCGATCCACGGTCTTGCCCAATATCACGGGGTGACGCGCAAACACATCCTCGCGTGCAATGCCGGTGATGACGAGCTCGCTGCCTTCCTGCTCGGCTACCTGCTCGATCATCCGAGCAGCGTCGCCCTCCTCCACCCGAACGCTGGCTTTCTCCACCGCATCGCCTACATCCGCGCGCAGGCCCAGTCGGATGCTCTGTTTCGCGACGGCTGCAGGATCGGGCGGGCGGCGCCATGACGGTACGGATCCTTCGGGAACCGTGATATCCGCTTCGTGAAGGGCTTGCAGGACGTGAAGGATCGTCAGGTGCGCGTTCCAGCCCGATGCCAGGTCGATGGCGCGCTCGAGAGCCCGGTCGCAGCGCGCGCTCAAGTCTGTCGCGAGAAGAATCCTGCGTGGCACGCCGAGATCAGCCATCGACCATCCTCCACCGACAATCCCCTTCTTTAGTCTGCCAGATGCCGACGGCTGCAGTTATACGTACATATGCTATTGAATTCAAACCCAATCCGCCGTCCGCGGACTCGACAGCCCCATCGATCTCATTGCCAAACGCGATATCACGCTGGCCTTGGAGGCAAAGGCCGACCGCTCATCGCCCCCTAAATTGCTCGAATCCTTGCCGATTGCGATCGGAAGAACGGCGTCCGCGGCGTCACGAAAGCGAGAGTCCGCGGCATCGATCGGGATGTAACAAAACACGCGAAGACCGGCGTGCGGTGTTCTGTCCACGCGCCATCGCGGTCGTAGGGAGTTAGAAATTCTGGCGAGCGGGCGGGACTCGAACTGTGCCCCCCGGCATTGCTGATCGAGGACCGCCCGGGATGCTGCGAAATGCTTTCGCTGCCTGCCGTGCCGGCTTCAGAACTGGCGGCGGAATGTCAGGCCGACGCTTCTGGGCTCGTTGACGAAAGACGGCGAGTTCGGCGCCGAGAACACGTGAAAGTAGCTGATCCGCTCGTTCCAGATATTGTTCACGAACGCATAGAGCTGCCAATTTTCGGCTTCCACTCCGATGCGGGCGTCGCCGAGCGAGTAGCTGGGATTGTAGAGAAAGCGGCGGGCATCCCGCGCTGCCTGCGTCGGGGCGTTGCTGATCGTTCCCTCGCGACCGTCGGAGGCGCGGTATTCGAAGCGCGTCAAGCCGTACAGGCCGGCCCGCAGCGGGAATCGGTATTGCACCGCTGCGGAATATTTGTTCTTGGCGACGAAGGGCAGCGGAGTTCCCGCGGGCGCCGTGGCGGTATCGTCGGTCAGTCGCGCATCGGTATAGCTGTATCCGGCGCTGAACTCCAGGCCGCGCAGCGGCCGCGCCTGCAGTTCTAGCTCAAAGCCGTCGCTCTGCGCCTCTCCGCCGTTAATGGTGTAGGTGAAGATGCTGATCGGAACGCCGGTGGTCTGGAAGTCGCTCCAGACAATTCTGTAGACCGAGCCAGAGAGGGCCAGGCGGCCGTCCAGCCACAGCGTTTTCGCACCCAGTTCGTACTGCCACAGGCTGTCTTCCTCGAACGTGGGCGGCGCTCCAAGGCCCACGACCAGCGTTTCGTTCACGCCGCCGGCGCGAAATCCCTGCGCGGCGTTGGCGTAAAGCATGACCTCATCGTTGAGCTCGAAAGCCAGTGCAGCCTTCGGCGTTATACCGCTGATCGAGACCTCCCCGTTGACCGCCGCTGCAGCCGAGGCGAACGCGCCCGTCTGGTTGCCGACGCGTTTCTGCACCTCATCGAACCAGCGTGCCCCGACGGTCGCGGTCAGCCGGTCGGTGAGTCTGTAACTTACCTCTCCGTACAATGCCTTCTGCTCGAAGCTGACGTCGGTTACGCCGAGAATGAGCGGATACGGCAGCAGCGGTTTGTTCGGGCCGTCGGCCACCGAGCTCTGGAATGTGTCGCGCTTGCTGTCCTTGTAGAAGCCGCCCAAGGTCCAACGCAAGCGCGATTCCCCCTGCGAAACCAGTCGCAGTTCCTGGGTGAATATCTCGTAGCCCACATCGAGGTCGCTGTAGATCGCGGTGATCGGGCCTGAAGCGAGGCCCGTCTGACCCAGTATCAGGCTCTGAATGATGGGTACGAACGCTTCCGTGCCCCGCGTGGCGACGACTCGTGTCGTCGGCCGGTCCCAATACGACGTGGCCGAGAGCAGTTGTACCGCCGGAAAGTCGTAGGTCAAAGTCAGATTGGCGAGCGTGTATTCATCGTCGCGAGGCTCCGCGACGCTCGACTCTTGCCGATAGTTCTCATCGGAAACGTTGGTACCGCCAACGTCGGTGGATTGATAAAGCACCGTGGCGTTGGCGGTGAATTTGTCATTCGGCGTGTACTTCAGGGCGATGCGCCCGCCCATGCTCTTCTCCGAATTGACGTCAGCCTCCGACAACTGAGTGTTGTCGATATAACCGGCCTGATCGATATAGAAGCCCACGGCCCGCAGCGCCAGCCGGTCACGGATCAGGGGCAGATTGACCATGCCCTTGACGTCGTAGCTTTCCTTCCCATACCGCGTCGTCTTCGCGCCGACCTCGACATTGGCGCCGAAGTTCGTGGAGTCCGGTTTGTTCGTGATGATGCGCAGCGTGCCGCCCATCGAGCCCTCGCCGTACAGCGTGCCTTGGGGGCCGCGCAGGACTTCGATGCGCTCGAGATCGAAGGTTTTGATATCCGGCTGACCGCCGAGATCCGCTGTGACGGGCATCTCGTCGATGTACACGCCGACCGTGGATTCGCCGATGGGCGCGGAGATGCCGCGAAAGTTCAGCGACGTGAGCCCGGGAAGGATCGCGGCGTAGTCGACGCTCGGCGTCGCGGGCAGCACGTCTTCGAGGTCGGTCGCTCCTTTCGCAGCGAGATCTTCGCTGCTGAACACGCGAATGCTGAGCGGAATCTTCCGCGCCTCTTCACGGCGGCGCGTAGCGGTGACGACGATCTCCTCGATACGGGTCGACTGGCGCTCCGCCGCCGCATCGGGCGCCGGCTCGCTCGCGGCCAATGTGCCGGCGCCGAACGGACCCGCCAACGCAGCGATGACGCTGGCCGCGAGTACGTTGCGTGCGCCCATCGACCCTGGCGATTCCCGCCGGCTGCGCTGTGCTTTGATCATTGGCATGCTCCCGAACCGATGTTGTTTTGCCATGGGTCTATCGACCGAACACGAGCTTCGATCCCAAGGACGCATCACCGGCGGAATGTGCTCACCCCGGCGCGCAAAATGGCCCGCGCCCTTTGCGTGCGCCCGCTGGAAATGATATAATTCACAAGAATTATTTATGGTTGAGAATGCTCCGGTGTGCCCAGGCGCAGCTCATACAATCAATTGACCGCGTCGCCGCGGAACGTCCGCCCTGCCCAGTAGAAGTGCAGGGACGCCCAGACGAGAATCAGCGTCGAGAACACCAGCGCGACGCGCAGGGAATCGGCGCCGAAGGCTGCCTGTCCCAGATCGCTCAGCACGCCGACGACGAACGGACCGCCGCCGAGGCCGACGATCGCGGCGGCAAACATCACGATCGAAATGGCCGTGGCGCGCCGCTGAGGCGGCGTGACCGATTGCACGCTCGCAAGGGCCGTACCGAGCCCGAGCGCGCTGATGATTCCGCCGGCGAACGTGCCTGCCAGTGCTGCTTGCAGCGACGGGGTGAGATAGAGAAATACATAGATGGGTACGGCCGTAAGGTATGACAGCGCGGGAAACCAGACCTCCCAGCGCCGATCACGCCTGATCAATGGCCGGGCAATGAAACCGCCGGCGGCAGTGCCGAGGATGCCCCCGAGTCCCGAAGCGATGCCGTACCAGAGCCCGAGGCTCGAGAGCGACATGCCGTGGCTGCGCATGAAGAACGCCGGACTCCACTGGCCGAGGCCGTACGCCGCAAACATCCCGAGCGCAAAACCTGACACGAGATGCCGGTACGACCGCTGCCGAAGCAGGTCGGCGTAGAGCGCGAAAGCACCGCCGCCGGCTCTGCTTTGCGCCACGGGCGCTGCATCGCGCGCCGGCTCACGGGTGGTCAGCATCATGATTACCGCCAGAAGCAGACCCGGCAGGCCGATGACGATGAAGGTCGCACGCCACCCGATCCGCTCGCCGAGAGCTCCGGCGAGCATGATTCCGAGCATCGTTCCGAGCGCGCCGCCCGCCTGAAAGATCGAGATCGCAACGGCGCGCCGCTCGCGACCGAAGTAGTGCCCGATGAGCGAGTGGCTCGCGGGCACGCAGCCGGCCTCCCCGCTCCCCACGCCGAATCGCGCCAGCAGCAGCTGGATGAAATTCTGTGCCAGGCCGCACGCCGCCGTCATCACGCTCCATACGGCGAGCGAAGCGCTGAGGACATGCGTACGATTGGTCCGGTCCGCGAGCCGCGCTATCGGCAGGCCGAGGGTCGCGTAGAAAGCGGCGAACGCGAATCCCGTCAGCAGGCCAAGCTGCCAGTCGTGCAACGCGAGATCTTTCTTGATCGGCTCGACGAGGACCGACAGCACCGTGCGATCCATATAGTTCGAGACACTCACGAGCGTCAGGATGGCGAGCACATACTTGGCCCGCGCATCACTCCGCGACGCGGATCCAGCCGGCGAATCGGCGTTCGCGCTCATTCGAGCGAAGCGCCATTCCGGAACGGAGTCATGGCGGATTCCAGCCAAGCAGCCGGCCAACCGCACCGACCCACAACATGCCGATCCCGGCGGCGGCGACGATTGCGCCGTGAATTCCCAGCAAGACCCTCTGCCGGCTCCCGCGCCACTGCCGCGTACGCAGGCCGGCGACGAGCGAGACGAGCAGTATGAGGGTGGTCACAGCCACAGCGTCGGCAACGAGGACCAGCGTATTGAAGCGCCAGCTATGACCGAGGTTGTACTCCACGATCCAGGTTTCACCGGAGAAGCTCTTCGTCGTCATCAACAGAAAGCCGGCGGCCGTCAACGCGCTCATCGCGATGAGCGACAGCTTCGCCGTTCGCGCGGCGCGGCCTTCGACGCGCCATAACAGTGACAACACGCCTGTCAACGCAAGCAGCATTCCGAACCAGAGCACGTTTCTCAGCAGATGGGGATCGGACCAGAAGCTCGTGCGCACGAGCTGCTCGAGGCTGTAGTAGTGATTGAGCGCGCGCACCTTCCCATCCGGGCTGCGCGAGAATGCGAAATACGTGTCGCCGGCCGGGCGTTTGAGTGCGAACACGTCCTTCGCTACGGGCACAAAAGGTCCCAGGCCTCGAATTTGCAGACCGTCAGCGCCGCGCTCTACTCGTACCAGGCTCGGCCACAGGAGGTCGAGGAAGGTCGCCATCGTGAGATGCGCACGGCGGTTGCCCCAGTATGTCCCGACATAGTCGTCCAGCCTGGTGGTTCGTACATCGATGGGCGCCCACAGTGCCGACTTCGGCACGGTGTAAGGACCCAGAGCCTGCGTGAGGAAGCGATTGCGGATCTCGAACAGGTCCATGGGCACCGGCGTGTCGCGGCCGGCGCGGAATCCGTCGAGCTTCTCGGCGAGCGACTCGAACAGGCCGAGGCGCAGCGGCCCCGCGAGGATGCCGAAGAACACGCCCGCGTTGCTGTCGGGCAGGAGGATCATCACGTTCGGAAAACCAACCCAGCCGCCGCCATGGTCGGCGATTCTCTCGCCGTTCCATTCGGTGAGGAAGAAGGTCATGCCGAAGCCGCTGACGGCCGGATGATTCCCGGTATGCCGCGTCTTCATGAGGGTGCGGATCGGCTCCGAAAGGAACCGCGCCTCCGCCGGTGCATACCCCAGATGCGCATTCATGTATTGCGCCATGTCGAGCGCGCTGGACTCTATTCCTCCCGCAGCGCCGACGAACGGATGAATCGGCAGGAGGTCGAGCTTCTGCGCCGACCCGTCGGCGTGAAACGCGTACGGCTGCGCGATTCCCGACTTGAACGTGACGCCGGGAGACAGCAGCGAGCTCGGCATTTTCAGCGGGGCAAACAGCTGGTCATGGAAGTACTCGCCCAGAGTCTGCCCGGTCCGGTCCTCGATGAGAACGCCGAGAATATCGATGCCGTAGTTCGAGTACGACGAGGTCGTATCCGGGGGGAAGACATACGCGGGACGCAGATCCGCCAGCATCTGCGCTGTGATCGGGTAAGGCACTTCCCTGTCCGTACCCAGCCCGAACGTCCGGTCGTCCATGCCTGCTCTATGCGTGAGCAGGTTCCACAACGTGATCTCTTTGCCGTGCGAAGGCGGCAACTGCATTCGCTTGAGATACTTGTTCGCCGGATCGTCGAGCGATGCGATGATGCCACGGTCGAGAAGCTGCGCGATGGCCGTGGCGGTGAAGGTTTTCGAGATCGAGCCTATCTGCACGCGGGTGTGGGACGGGTCCATCGGCGTCCTGGCGATGAAATCGGCGTACCCGAAGCCTTCCAGGAGCTTGACCTCGCCGTCCTGCACGACCGCCATGACGGCGCCAGAGATGCGTCCATCGGCAAGCGCTTTCGAGAAGGTCTCTTTTGCCCACGCGCGCAATTGATCCGCGTCCATCTCCACGCGCGCATGGCCGGCATGCGGCGCGAGCGACGTCATGCAGAGCAGCGCGAGCGCGAACAAACGATTCCGCATTGCCCCCCCTTGTAACCGATCAGCTCGCGCCGCGAGATCGAATCGTATTGCTCAGCGCCGCCGCCGCTTCTTCTTTCGGCCCCTTGCGCTGCCGCCAGACGGTCCCAGCCACGCGCAGGAAGTTCCCCCCGAGCACGCCTCTGACGTCAGCTTCCGAATAGCCCCGGCGCAGGAGCGCTTCGGTGAATCTCGGCAGCGTCTCGGGTGCAGCAATGCGCACGCCGCCGCTATAGCCTTCTTTTTCCGGATAGACGCTGCTCGGCATCCTGAGGTGCGCGTTCAGCTCCTCTTCCTGAAGCACGTAGTCGAGGCCGATCCCGACGTGCTCCACCCCGACCAGGGCCGCAATGTGATCGACATGGCGGGCCATCGCCTCCGCGGGCGGCCCTTCGCCGCCGAGGAACAGATCGACACCGTTGACCCCCACGATGCCTCCCGTAGCGGCGCAGGCGCGGATCTGATCGTCGCGGATGTTTCGGCCGTGATCTTTCAGCGCGCGCGCGTTGCTGTGCGAGAAGATGACCGGCGCGCTCGAAATCCCGAGTGCGTCCATGGTCGTTCGATAGCCCGTATGGCTGCAATCCACGATCATCCCGACGCGATTCATCTCCCGCACGAGGTCGACGCCGAAGGAGCTCAGACCGCTATCGGTGCGCTCGTGGCAGCCATCGCCTGCCGCGTTCCTCAGGTTGTACGCAAGCAGCGCATGGCGCACGCCCAGCTCATAGAAGATCGCGACCAGGTTGAGATCGCTCTCGAACGCGTTGGTGCCCTGCAGATTGAATGACATCGCAAGACGCCCGCTGTTCTTGGCCTCGCGGATGTCCTCCACCGTGTCGACCAGCAGGAATTGCCGGGGCCGCGCCTCGAAATAAGCGCGATGCTGCGCGAGCGCGCGGATCGCCGTCCCGGCATTGGCAGAGTCCGTGGCAATAGTAATCGAGGCGAAGGTATACCCCGCGCGCGCCAGTCGCCGATAGAAAGCGGCGTAGTCGATCGATTCGCTCTTGCCGTCGAGCGGCAACGTCAGGTCGCAGACGGCCGCTCCGGCATGGAGCCTGGCAACCTCTTCCGGAATGCCCCAGTCGTTCATTGTATTCAACGCCATTTTTGTGTTTTCATCTTATAGCACGAATGAATTATAATATCCAAGGCCCGTGAGACGGCTCCGATCGGCACGAGTACTGCTGTGAACCACGCCAGGCTTCGGCCTTCCGATGCTCCGACAGATATGCGCGACGCCAGCGCCGCGCAGCTCAGCCGCGCGCACCGCGCCGAAGTGGTAAGGGCCCTCTTCGAGGAGCACGACGACGACCTCAGACGCTATCTGCGGCGTAACATCAGGGATGGAGAGGACGCCGCCGACATCGCTCAGGACGTCTACCTGCGGCTGGCACGCTACGATGGGCTCGAGCACGTGGACTATGCGCGCGCGCTGCTGTTCAGGACGGCGGCGAACCTGTTGCGCGACCACGCCAGGCGGCGCAAGTCACGCCACAAAGACCGGCATTGCCCTCTCGAGAGCCTGGCGCTGGCAGCCGCAACACCCTCGCCCGAGGAGCTGATCGACTCCCGTCAGATCGTGTCTTCTCTCATCGATATGATCGCGACGATCGACGGGCGTCGCCGGCATGCGTTCCTGCTGCATCGGCTGGAAGGTCTCACGCATCGCGAAGTCGCGACGGCCATAGGTGTTTCCGTGAGTACGGCGCGCCGCTACATCGATACCGTACACTCCTTCTGCATGAGCCTTCCCGGAGCGATGCCCTAGCAAAGATCGCGGCCCACGTCGAACCTGATAGAATCGCGCGATGCAGCGCAAGCGAGCCAGGCCGATACGACGCACGCAAGCCGAAAGAAAGTCCGCGACCCGCAGCAGGGTGATCGAAGGGACGACTCTGCTCATCCGTCAATCCGGCATCTCCAACGTCACGGTGGCGCGAATCGTTGCGAAGACGGGCGTCTCGTGGGGTGCGATGCAGAATCTGTTCGGCACGAAGGACATGATTCTGGTCGCCGTCTGCGAAAACTTCGTTGCGACGTGCATCGAGAAGCTCACTGCGCTCGACGGCGGCCGCTACCAAAGCCTCGCCGATCGGGTCCGCGCGATCGTCGAGTGTACGCGGGCCATATACGAGACGCCGGCCTTCGATGCCGCGGCCCAGGTCTTCAGAAACCCGCCGCAGGACAAGGCAGCGCACCGCAAACTCGCCGGCGTACTGCACGAAGGCCGCGCCAACATGAACCGTACCTGGCAGCATCTCTTCCGTGACACTCGCGTGGACGACGAGGATCTCGTTTTCGCGCGCCACTTCATCACCATGGCATTGGCCGGCCTGGCGGCGCCGAGGGATGCGAACGATCCCATCGTTTACGAGTGGCAGGTCCCATACGAGTCGTTCGCCGATCGCGCCATCGATTCGCTCATCGAGTACATCGTCGAGCTTCTCGAAGGCAAGCATCGCGCGCGGCGCCGGCGTTGAGGCACATCGGCCGGCGCGGGCGATGCTCAATCGTTGCGCTTGACATAGCGCGACCCGGCCACGATGTACTGCATCCGCCCGTCGGCGCGCGGCCGTGCAAACGCGATGCTGCCGGCGGACGTCTCACCTGCGCCGCCACCGGTCTTGCGAACCATCATCGTGAACTTGGTCTGCGATACCGGCTCGAGGCGAGCGACGAGATCGCTGCCCGGTTTGCGATCGTCATAGATCTCGAACTTCGAGCGCGCGCGGATCCAGAGCTGCGCGTCGCGCTCCGATACGACGATCTCGCTCGAGCTGTTCTCATAAATGCCGGCGAACATTTTGGGGTCGATATGCAGCGGCTTCGAACCCGTGCCGCCCGCCGCGGATGCGCGCGCGGCCGGGGACGGTACGCCGAGCGCCGCGAACCAATCCTTCGTAAGATCCGACACCACCGACATGCCTGCCTCCGAGTTCGTCAGCACCACGATTGCAGATTTCTTTTCGGGATGGAAATAAACCCATGCCAGCACGCCGGGTCCGCCGCCACCGTGATGGAACACACCGTTGCCGGCGATCATCCATCCCAGACCGAGCGCACCGAGATCCGCGAAAGCAGGCGACTGCGCCGACACCTCTCGCATCGCCCGCGCCGAGCTGGCCGTGAGAATCCGTTGACCGTTGACGCCCACACCATCGTTCATGTGCATGCGGATGAATGCCAGCAGATCGGCAGCGGACATCATGAGAGTCGCGCCTGCCGGGGCGTAGCCCAACGCGAGGAACGCATGTGAAGTACGCCGCAGTTTGCCAGTGACCGGGTCATAGTTGTGTCCCACGCTCGCTCTGTACAGGAGAGCGTCCTCCGGCAGGACCGCGGAGTGCTCGAGGGCGAGCGGGACCAGGAGCCGCTCCTTGACGAGGTCGTACCAGCTCTTGTGCCGGACGCTCTGCGCCAGGTATCCCGCCAGCACCATTCCGGCATTCGAATACGAAGCGTCCTGCCCCGGCTCGTGGATCTGTCCCAGCACCGCAATACGCGCAGCGGCGTTAGCTACGGTTTCTTCGTCATGGCCCAGGTTCGCGAGCAGATTTCCGTCGATGCCGTTCGTATGATTCAGCAGCATTCGAACCGTTATCCGCGCGAGCGCGCTGTGTTCGCCCGGATGCAGGTCGGGCATGAATTTCAATACCGGATCGTCGAGTCCTGCGAGCCCTTCGTCTACGAGCTGCATGACGAGCGTGGTCGTGAGGACCTTGGTGATGGAACCGACGTGCATCACGGTCTCGGTGGTGACGGGTACGCCGGTGTCGAGATTGACGACGCCGGCGGCGGCCGCGAAAACCGCGCCATCGCTGAGCATGGCGGCGCTCGCGCCGGGAACGTTGTGAGCTTTGATCGACGCTCCGAGTCGAGCTTCGAGCTCCGCCGAGTTTTTTGGTAGCGCGGCAAGTCCTGGCGCGGCGAAGCCGATGGCGAGTATCAGCGCCAGGCACATGCGGCCCGGCGTTCCCGGTGTTGCGACACTGAGGTAATGTTGCATATGCGATTTCCAGGTTGATCTCCAAGGCGTAAGAACGCGCGAACCCGCAAGAACGCTCATCTCTGAACCACCTCGGACTGACCATGTCATCCGCGCCAGACCTGCTCGTAAACCCGCAGCCAGTTTGCACCCATCAGTTTGTCGAGCTCCGACCGCGACCACCCGCGCGCCGAGAGGCCCCGTTCCACATTGGGCAACATCGAAATATTTTCGAAAGCCTCCACCAGCTGCGGCTTGCCATCGCTGAGACTCTCGGGAGGAAAGGACATGCTGTCTCTCGCGGCATGCTCGAACCTGTTCCCCCAACCCCAGACGAAATCCGGGCCAAGCCCCACATGGTCGACTCCCACCAGCTTCTTGAGATAGTCGTACTGATCGAGATGCACCTCGAGGGACGCTCGCGGACTGCGCCCGCCGTCCGGCCCGAGCTTATGTTGGCTGCGCATGTGAAAGTCGCTGATGGCGGTGAGTCCGATGACCCCGCCGGTGGCGGCAATGGCCTCGAACACGCGGTCGCTCGCTGCGCGCGGGTTGGCGTTCAAAGCCGCGACATTGGTGTGCGTGCACACTATCGGAACGCCCTTTGACATTGCGATAGCATCGAGGCTGGTCTGCTCTCCCGTATGGCCGCCGACGTCGAGGATGATTCCAAGCTTGTGGATCTCCTCGCAGAGCCGTCGACCGGGATGCAGCAGCGCGATGGCCGAATCGAAGCCCGTGATCTCGCCCGTGTGGATCACCAGCTTGCGCCCCTGATACTCGCCGATGAACCAGCCGAGTCCATAAGCCCAGAAATGCCCGAATCCACGACCGCCCGGATAGGGTGCATCCGGAACGAGCATCTGCGGCGTGTGCATCTGCGCAAGCGCAGCGCTCGAGACGATGCGCTTGCCCTTGAACATCCCGCCACCGAGCTGCATGCGCACCCAATTGGCGACGTCCGATACATTCGCATTGATCGAACCTGCCGGCCCGACGCTGTCGACGATCCGCCACGGAATCGGTTTCGGTCCTTTGACCGTCGAGAGGTGCGGCATCACGATGTTCTGGACCTTGGCCTGCGCGTAACCGGGTGTGTGGTCGAGATCGCACCTGTAACAAGCCGCGACGTGTTTGGCGTCCCAAAGCTGCAATACGCTGGTCGTGGCCGAAGTCATCTCGACCACGGTAAACGCCTTCCCATTGGAGCTCAGCGCAAACACGGTTTCGGGATCGATCTGCCCCGGCTTGCCTTGCTCCCGTACACCGTACCCTTTGATGAAGACGACCGAGTCGTTGCGAACGACTGCGACGGCCAGCCCCGGAGTCTGCCAATCGTGCATCGCTTGCTCGATATAGCGGTCCAATCCCGCAAGCGGGTCCGTCCGTGCGCGCGCCGTTGAAACCGCCAGCACCAGGCACGCGGCAGCGAAGACCTGCAGGGAAATGCCCGGCTCCAAGCGACGCGTATTTGTGAACATGTATTTGGCCTGCTGCGTTGATTCTCGGAAAGCTGCCGCCCCGGTCAAGAAGTACGCCTATAGAAGAGTCGAAACTCTCCTGGATTCAACAAAAAGTGGAATAAAATCGACATCGATCGGCCAGTCCAGCCGATCACCCAGTCCAAGAAAACGGGAAGGTCATCAATTGCCGTCAAATCCGGATTCAACCCCACCTGTCCGCGCTCATCGGCGGAAGGCTGTCGAATACGTTCGGGGAAACGGTGCAGTCCGGCGCCCCGAGCTGTCGATCGGTTTCGTGTTGATTCCAAAGTTCACACTGATGGCGCTTGCAGGCTTCGTCGAAGCCTTGAGGCACGCCGCTGACGTAAACGACCGGAGCCGGCAAATACACTGTGCATGGTCGATCATCGGCGCGAACCATCAGCCCATTGCGTCGAGCTGTGGGATAACCGTATCGCCGGGCAAGACATTCCAGGATTCCGTTTCCTACGACTACCTGGCCGTGGTGGGTGGTCTTCTGGCGGGTCATGACGACGACGCCGGGATGATCCGCTACCTCAAGAGTGCGGCACAACGCGGCACTCCGATCATCGGGCTTTGCACCGGGAGTTTCCTGATGGCCCGCGCCGGCCTCATGGATGGCTCGCGCTGCTGCGTCAGCTACTATCATGCGGAAGAGTTCGAGAACGAATTCGCGAACAGGAATATCGAAGTGGTGGCGGACGCCCTCTTTACCGTAGACGGTCCGCGAATAACGTGCGCAGGCGGATTGGGCGCCGTCGACCTCGCCGTTTACCTCCTCGAGCGCCACCTCGGGTCGCAGCGCGCGCAGAAGAGCGCCGCACAAATGCTCTTCAACGGCGTCCGACCGCCGACGGCGCCACAGCCGCGCATCAACACCACGTGGTATTCCAGCGCCCGCAATCCCCTCGTGCGCCGCGCCACCTTGCTGATGGAGCTGCATTTCAGCCCTGCAATCCCGATCAACACCATCGCCGAGCGGTTGTGTATCAGCGTCAAGCAGCTCGAGCGCGTGTTCGAATGTGAATTTGGCATGTCCCCCGCCTCGTTCTACCGGAAGATACGGCTGGAAGCGGCTCGATCCATGCTGGATGAGACCTCACGCCCGATCACCTCCGTCGCGCTCGATTGCGGCTTCTGCGATGTCTCGCATTTCGGCCGGCTTTTTCGTTCGGCCTTCGGGGAAAGTCCTCGCGGTTATCGCCGACATCGGGAGCGGAAACACATGCTCTCGCAAGGCACCGCGGTTAGTCGACCCGCCGGTGGCTTGAGCCGCCAGTCTGTCCGGTAATTCCCTGAGTTCAATATCAGCCGACCGCCCGCGAGCTTCACAGGCCGGTTCGGGCGAGCTGTCGCATTCGTCTTGCTGTACGTCGAGATTATTCCACCGTTTGTCGCTTCCGGCCTATTTGTAACGGCTGCGAGCGGGTATTTCTGGGCGCGGGGAGAAAACGAAGACTCGTGCGGTGGGGGAGCATCAAAATGCTAAGTGCGCTCGGCGAGCAATTCCGTGAGCCATTTTCCTGGCGTTCGACAATGGGGCCAAGTAACGGGTCGAGATGCCCGTCCATTTGCCTTCTGGCACTGGGCGCCGTTGCGGCTGAAATGGCTGTTGCGCAGGAGACCGACGTCAACCAGCAGGATCATGCTACCGCCCTCGAGGAAGTCGTGGTCACTGCATCGAGACACAGCGAATCGAGTCAGGAATATGCCGGCGGCCTGCAGGTCTTCACCGGAGCCGACCTCGAGCAGTCGTCGAAGGACGGCTTCGAGAGCTATCTGCTGGCGGTGCCCACCGTCAGCCTCCGCTCTCAAAATGGGGTCAGTCACGTTGCCGTGCGCGGCATCGCGAATGTCACCGGTGGGGACTATGGAGCCGCGACGACCGCAGAGACGGTAGGAGTGTACCTGAACGATGTCCCGCTGGCCGGGACATCGGTATTCCCGGACCTGGGCTTGTACGACGTCCAGCGTGTGGAGGTCCTGAAGGGCCCGCAGGGAACTTTGTATGGCGAGGGTGCGATGGGCGGTGCGATTCGCATCATCCTCAACGAGCCAAGCACCAGTGGCGTGCTAGGCACCGCGGACATGACCGGGTCCTCAACGGAGCATGGCGCGGCCAACCACCGCATCCGGGGTGCTCTGAACGTTCCTCTCGGCGAGCGCGTGGCGATGAGACTCGTCGGCTCTTATCGAAAGGATGAGGGCTTCATCGAGAACCTCGCCACCGGGGAAAAGAACGCCAACGACTACGAGAGCCACTCCGCTCGCGCGCTGCTCAAAGCCGACCTTACCGACCGGTTCTCGGTCGATCTCCTGGCGATGCAGGAAGTCAATCGACAAGGTCAGCCGAACGAAGTCGACGACCTGGTGGCTCTGTCGACGCATACTCCGGAGCCCCGGTTCGGCGACTCCGATACCAAGATCGCCGCGCTGACGCTCAACTATGATTTTGGCTTTGCGGAGCTCACCTCGGTCTCATCCTATTTCAGCAGCGTTCGCAATCGCCTGAACCGTCTGCAGCTCGGGTCGGTGCTCGCCGGCATATACGGCGTTCCGGTGAGCCAGGACAATTTCCAGTTCAAGGCGGACATGAGCGCGACAACGCAGGAGCTGCGGCTCGTGTCGAAAGAAGGCGGGCGCCTGGACTGGGTAGTCGGCGCCTTTTATAGAAAGAAAAAGCATGTGGCGACCGGCGGAACGGACCTGGCCCCGGCCGACATGCTGGCGTTGAATGAAGTTCTGAGCGCCGCCGGGTCGCCATTGTTCGCTACCACGCACGTCTGGGATACGACGGAAGTGAGCGATCGCTTCGAACAAACGGCCCTGTACGCCGACTTCGCCTATCGAGTGCGCGATAATCTCGACGTCCTGGCGGGGCTGCGCGGGTATCGCGAGCGCCTGGACGACTACCAGTATCAGCATGGCGTCGGCGTATTCGATTTCCTGCAGTCGGGTCCCGTGGTTGTAAACCCGACCGACTCCGGCATCGTGCCGAAGGTTGGCTTGCGATACAGACCAACCGGCAAGGCCATGCTGTACGGGACCGTCAGTCAGGGCTTCCGATCCTCCGCGGCCAATATCGGCTTCGCCAACAGCGGTGTTGGAGATCCCGGCGCCAGCTCCGACAAGACGACCAATTACGAGCTTGGAGCCAAGACGCAATGGCTCGACGACCGGGTCAACCTGAACGCCAGCCTCTTCTATATCCGCTGGACAAACATGCAATTGAATCAAATCGGGATCGCCACCAAGCCCCCGTCCGTCGGCGAGCTGGCCGGCTTCCTCGGTAACGGAGGCGATGCGGACATCCATGGCGCCGAGATACAGCTTACCGCAGCACCCGGAGGAGGCCTGTTGGTCGGCGGGGCAGTGGGATACACACGCAGCAAACTCACCAAGGCCCCCGCAACGACTTTCGTCGATGCCGAGCTTCCCGCGACTGCGCAATGGACGGCAAGCGCATTCGGCGAGTACCGCGCACCCTTGACGGCAAACGCCGCAGGGTTCGTTCGGATCGATGGGCAGTACGTCGACTCTCAACTGCTGGTCCTGCCGTCGACCGCAGTGCCGGATGGAGCACCGCTGGATTCCTACTTCATGAGCAACTTCCGGCTCGGCTTCGATCTGGCGAATTGGGGAGTGGAGGGCTTCGTGGAGAATCTGACCGACGAGCGCGCTCAGCTTGGACGGGGTCTCATCGGCGGCGGGGGCAGTCCTCAAGATCTGAACCGTTACAACATCAGCCGGCCCCGGACGTTTGGAGTCACGATGAGAATCAGATTCTGACACGGGGTGCAGCCGGCCTCATTGAAAAGCCAGAGGCTGCGCCGGGCGGCCGGCATGGATCCTCAGCTCGGGAGCCTTCAGATCGCTTTGAGGCGCTCCATCTATCCGAGTGAGTCGCTGCGCTCGTTTACCGAACGTGATCAACTCCAGATAGGAAATCATGTTCCGCCGCCCGCCGAAAACAACGCGCGCGGCTGAACCGGCAAGAGCGAAAGTATCGGATCCCAATGGAATCATCGCCATCCTGCTGCGTGGTGGTGTTTCGATCACGAGTCTGTCACCGTCGAGAACGATGCGCCGCACACGCCCATCCGCTTCGACGTACTCACCAATGTAGCGCCGCAATACTGCAACGGATAACTTGGTCGCAGAATCTCGAAACGGCTCACCCAACATCGCCTTTGCCGCAGCGACCGCGGCCACATCAGGAGGGCTCGAGGCTCCATTTGACAGGACCGCCACGTAAATACTCTGGTCCGGGAGTCTGATACCCTCCGTACTGAAACCAAAGATGCCGCCACCGTGACGGATGACCCGGTGACCATTGTGCTCACCAACCATCCAGCCGAAACCATAGCCCGTATCGGATCCGTCCGATAGCTTGCGAGAAGTCCACATCCGCCTCAGTGTCTCCTGCGGCAACAAGGCATCGGTGTAGAGCGCGGTGTCCCACTTCCCCATATCGTCGGCGGTGGAAGCCAGAGCGCCGGCAGCATAAGGCTGGCTCATGTCGATGTAGCTGGCATTGCGCAGCTCACCATCGTCACCCCACTGATAGCCGCGGGCGCGATTCGGGATGATTCTTTCGCTGTAGTCATAAAAACTGTCATTCATCCCCAGCGGCTTGAAAATTCGTTCCTCAATGAATCGGTGATATGGCATCCCGGACGCTTTCTCGATAATTGCACCCAGCATGTAGTACCCCGAATTGCTGTATTTCCACTTTGTGCCGGGCTTGAATTCGAGCGGCAGACTCTCCCACTGGCCCATCATCTCATCTACGGAGAACTTGCGACGTACCTTGACCTCCCTCCACCCCTCCATGTCGGTGAAGTTGGGAATACCGGAGGTATGCGTCAGTAAATTTTCAATTGTGACGGTGGATGCCGGCGGGGTGTATGTCGGTAGATATTTGGTAATGTCATCGGAAATCTTCAATTTGCCTTCCTGTTCCAGCAGCATGATCGCCACCGCCGTGAACTGTTTGGTTATCGAGCCGAGGCGAAATACCGTGTTTGGTTGGTTCATGATGTCATTTTCGACATCCGCCAGGCCAAATGCCCTGCGATAGACGGGCTTACCTGCACGAACGATCAGGATAGATGCCCCGGGCTCATTGGGTGGATACAGGCTCGTGAAGTAGCTGTCCAGGTTACTGATGGTGTCGGCGCCAACCATCTGCGGCAAGAGCAGCAAGGCGAGGAACGCCGCCGGCCAATGAGCTGGCTTCATATAAGGGTTACTTTCGGGCAGAAGGACATTGCGATCGGCTCCAGTCCGATCCCCGGCCACTCCACTCCAGCAGCTGCGTGGATGATGGAACGTCGGTATCGCTTCACTTCAAGACGCGTCGAGGCCGGGAAACTTGAGCCGCCATTACCGATCTCTTGGCAGTTCCCCGGTTTGATATTCGTTTTGCAGCTCGTCAGAAGCTGTAGCCGAACTGCACGCCAACCGTTCGCGGACGCAGGATGTTTGCCGTTCCTCGGCCCGTGGTCCAGAGGAACGCATATTCGTTGCCGAGATTCTGTGCATACACGTTGACGCTGATATTGTCGAAATACATGCCGCCCCTGAATCCGATGGTTGTGTAATCGCCGAGCTTCGGTGTGGCCTGCTGCGGCAGATCCAGGTAGTAGTCGCCCACGTGAACGACATCGGCGCGCACGAACGACTTGCGGCTGGCCAGCACAAAGTCCCACTGCAAACCCAGCGAAGCGTTGAGCTGCGGAGAGCCGGGTAACCGGTTACCATCGACGCCTGCGGGAGGCAGATCTTTAGTCAGCTTCGCGTCGACATAGGACGCGCTGTAGTTGGCACGTATCGCGGCCGACAGCGCTAGAGTTCCACCAACCTCGACGCCGGTGGAACTGGCCTTGCCTGCATTTACGCTGATGGTGAAGCCGCAGGCAGCTTGCAGCAGTACGGGAATATTGACCCAGTCTATGCGATACACGGTACTGTTGAGTTGGAATCTGCCGTTCATGGCGGTCACCTTGCCGCCGACCTCCCAGTTCTCGGTCTTGTCGGAACCGATCTGGGTAGGGGGTCGGATGCCCAGGCCGGCGACCAGGCCATTTGCATCGATGCAGGCATTGGGAATTACCGAGTGCGGTCCGCCCAGGCGAAATCCCTCGGAATAGGTGGCGAACAACAGCACATTGTCACTGTATCGATACGAAAGATTGGCCCGCCCGATCTGCCCATGGTTCTCTATGGCAAACGAACGGTCCGTGGGCCCGATGAAAACGCCGTTGCCCAGCAGGCGTCCCGACCTGGTGAAGTCATAGTAGCGCGTGCCTACCGTAGCCGTGAGACTGTGTGTAATGTCGAAGGACAATTCCCCGAAAAATGCTTTCTGCTTTGTCTGAACCTCGGAGTCCGTGAACAGCAGCTCGGTGCCGAGGAATGGATCGCGTGCCGGATCGCCTTCCCAGTTGACATCGATTCCGCTGCGGTTTTCGCCGCCGCCGATCTTCCAATCCTGATAGAAAAAACCTGCCAACCATTGGAACCTGCCATCCAACTTGGATGCCAGCCGCAGCTCTTGGGTAAACGACGTCGGATGATCCTCAGTGAGTTGAAAAACAGGAATGTCGGCGACACGAAGGATAGGGCCTACAAAGTCCCCGAGGTCTGCGTTTCTTGTCGAGGCTGAATCGACCCACGCGGTAGACGAAACGAGGGAGACCTTCTTGAATCCGTAATCGACTTCGAAATTCATGAGCTGTAGATCATTCGAGGCCGTTTCGCCACCCCAACGACTTTGCTCGAACTTACCCAGCGCGAGCTGCCGGACCTGGCCGCCTTGCTGAGCGATTTTCTGCCGCAGATACATCAACGACAGTGCGAGACTGTCGGCCGGCCGCCAGAGCGCGCTGATTCTGCCACCGGTATAAGTATCACCGCCGGCGTTGCCGACCGGCGTATCCCCGCCCCATACGGATTTCCACTGCTGCTTGTCGCTGCTTGAACCGGCAATGTTGTCGAGAAACCCTGCGTTGTCGTATCTATAGCCGACGACTCTCAACGCAAGTTTATCGTCGACCAGTGGAATGTTGACTATCGCCTGGAGATCATAGTTGTCGTCACTGGCATTTCCGGTGTTCGAATAGGCGCCGCCAAAGGAGCCTTCGAACCGAGCCACTTTCGGCTTGGCGGGAATGATGCGCAGCGTACCCCCCATGGAGGAATCGCCGTAGAGCGTGCCCTGCGGCCCCGGTAGCAGCTCGACCCGCTCGATATCCACCAGCTTCAGATCCGGGTGTCCAATGCCGCCGTTGCCACCCAGTCCTGTCACCGTCGTTTCGCCGATGTAAATGCCTACGATCGATCTGCTATTCTCATTCGGACTGGTTTCGATACCCCGGATGATGATGCTGTTGTTGGCCGGTCCACGGTCCAGATAGGAGACGCCCGGCAATGTGGCGAGATAGTCAGACATCCCCACGAAACCGCGATTCTTGATTTCACTTCCCGTCAGTGTCGTCATGCTGACAGGGACATCCGAAGCTTTCTCATCGCCGCGCTTGCGTGCGCTGACGACTACTTCCTCATATTCCGGTGATGCGGATGATTCTTTTCTCGAATCGTCGGCTCTCTCTGAATCCGGAGGATGAGCATTCGAAACCTTGGGCAGCGCGGCTGCCTGAGCAGCGGTGAGCAGGGGTTTCTGAGTTGATGCAGCGCCCTGGGAGATCGTTGCCGCAGTCGAGCTCGACAGATTGAGCACGACCACGGTGTCATTGCCATCGAACCTGTAGACCAGGCCGGTACCTTCCAGAAGCTTATCCATCGCATCGCTGGGCGTCAGGTATCCGCGCAGGCCGCGAGTCTTCAGGCCCGTGACTTGTACCGGCGTATAGGCTATTTGGAGCTGACCCTGCTCCGCAAAGAGCTTGAGAGCCACGTTCAGCGAGCCCGAGGGTATGTCGTAATAGTATGCAGGTTTGTCCGCCCTGCTCGTCGATGCGATTGCACAAAGCAGCATCACACAAAGCGCCCATGCCCATCCGCCGCGTTCCTTGATATGCGCTTCGACCGCAGAGTACTGCATAGCCCCTCTCTGTAATGCCTGGCGATATTCAAGACAGACATGACGTCTGCTCATGCCCATATACTACGAAGCAGACGGAACAAAGCGACAACAGCCGGCAACCGGCAGTCGCAGCAGCGGGTAATCGAGCAATCGAAGCATCGGATGAGCATAGCTGATGCGTCGCGGCACGCCGAAGTTTGTTGGCCGCTCTGTTGACACGGACCTTGCGCGGGACCAAGCTCACAGGCCGCAAAAGTTCCGGCGTCGGAATACCTGAAGTGCGGACCCAGCGCAAATGAGTAAAACGCCTGTTCGGGCCACGCGGTATTTCAAGGATTCGGACATCCCGCCGCCGGCTGGAAATATCAAGAAGAGCATTGTGGAGAGACTGTTTCATCTCTTTCACCATGAGCTCTACCAATTTCTGCGGCGCCGTCTGCGGAGCTCGGAGGACGCCGCAGACGCCGTTCAAGAAACGTTCTTTCGTCTGTGGCGCCGGGAAGCACAAGGCCGACTCGAGAGCGACGCGCGCTCGTACCTCTTTCAGACGGCGAACAATCTCGTAATCGACCTCGATCGCAAACGGCGCTCCAGAGCGGAGCAAGACTGCGGCCCTGGCACGCCGCTCGAATCGATTGACAAGGCAGAGTTGAGCGCGCAGCAGTCCGCGAGTTGGCGGCAGGCGGTGGATGAATTGTGTACGGCTCTTGCCAGTCTGGAGCCGCTCGATCGGCGGGTTTTCCTTCTCTATCATGCTCGCAACATGACCTCGGGTGAAATTGCGAAAACCCTGGGAGTTACCAAGCGCACGGTGGAGCGGCAGATGAGCCGGGCTTTGGCACACTGCAAATCACACCTTGCCGTGTTCCTCGAAGGTGATTGACCAATGACGACGGAGCGCCATTCGCAGAATGGTATGACGGCCAGCGACTGGGTTGTACGCACCCAGATGGACAAGCTGGCGCCGAATGAACGTCGGGAGTTCGAGGAATGGCTTGGGCTGGACGCCCGCAATCGCCGTGAATTCCTGAAGGCGCTTCAGGTCTGGGGCCTGGCACACCAGCTGAAGAATCGCCCGGAGGTTGCCGAATATCTCGACGCCAAGGTGATTACCCTGCCCGCCGCGCGAATGAAGACGCACCAGGCGTGGTCCGTAGCTGCGGCAGCGGTGTTTGCCATTCTCGCCGTCACAGCATGGTTATTTCTTCGCGCATCGGATGAGACCTACCGTACGGCCAAGGGCGAGCAGGTGGCGGTCAAGCTCGCCGACGGCTCGACGGTTCATCTGAATACCGAAACCGCGCTCACGACCCGTTTCACGAAGGGAAAACGCGAGACATACCTCAAGTACGGCGAGGCTTTTTTCGATGTGGCGCACGACTCGACCAGGCCATTTGAAGTTGTAACGCCATGGCGCACGGTGCGCGCACTCGGCACGCAATTCAATCTGCGTATTCTGGATTCCACTTTGACCGTCACCGTCATTGAGGGCAAGGTGGCCGTCAAAGAATCCACGCCGGAAGCGATAGCGGAACGAAAAGGAGACCGCAAAGATCGGGCACCCGTAATGCAGGAAGAAATGATTGCTCGCCCGGTGGCCATCACTGCCGGGGAACAGGTTAGCTACAGCACGAAGGTCGCCTCAACCGAGCCGCTGGTCGAGAAACATGCGGTCGCCGTCCGTGAAGCCACAGCGTGGGTAGGAGGACGGCTCTATTTTGAGGACAAGGAGGTTGCCCAAATATTGCGGGAAGTGAGCCGTTATACGGACGTGCAGTTCGTCGTTGGCGACGGCAGCATCAACAGCCTGCGGCTGAGCGGGGTGTTCAACATCGGTGACGCGGACTCCGTCGCATTCGTTCTAAAAACGGTCCATGGGCTGCGCGTCGAACGCGCTGGAAATACCATACGACTCTACCAGAATATCCCCGGCCATCTGCCGATGAAGTGATCTCGCCGTCGCTTCTCCCCCTCTCATTCGTAGTATACAGGCATGGTCGGTTCCATGCCCGCAACGATAAGAAGCGCCCCGGTCATACATGCATTCTGTCCGTTCGTACTCCTTCTCACTTCACTGAGTGCAGTATCGGCAGTTGATTACGCACCCGAGCGCCAGAGATTCGACATCCTCATTCGCAATGGATTCGTTCTTGATGGAACCGGCAATCCCGCGGTCAAAGCGGATGTCGCGGTCCGCGGCGATACTATCGTCGCTGTCGGCCGCCTGAGCGACTCGCCGGCGAGGCGCGTTATCGACGCCACCGGCAAATTCGTTACACCCGGCTTTATCGACATGCATTCCCACGCCGACATAGCGCTTGTTTCGGGCTCCAACGAAGCACGCGAAGCCGCGAGCCTGGTCACTCAAGGCATTACGACCGCGGTGGGAGGGGCCGACGGTTTCAATACCCGCTGGCCACTCACCGACGAAATAGCCGCGCTGGAGAACGGCGGTATCGGCATGAACGTCGTTCTTATGGTGGGACACAACACGGTCCGCGGCGAGGTCATGGGCAAGGACCACGAGCGCGCCGCGACCGAGAGCGAAATCGCTCGCTTGAAAAAGCTTGTTCGTGAAGGCTTGGACGCAGGAGCGTGGGGCCTGAGCGCGGGATTGGAGTACAGACCTGGTCGTTTCAGTACGCCGCAAGAGGTGCTGGAACTCGCCGGCGTGGTTGCGGAGTATTACGGCTTCTACACTGCCCATCAGCGTAGTGAGGCCAGCATGCCTCTGTGGCAACTGCCGAGCGCGGTGAACAGCTGGCCCGTTGATGGTCTGCAAGCCCTGGAGGAAACCATCGAAATCGCGAGACGAACCGGGATTCGGGTGGTAGCCAGCCATATGAAGTCGAGAGGACGTTCCTCATTCGGGAACTCTTCCTACGCGTTGCTGGTGGTGGACAAAGCACGGCAGGAGGGCCTGCAGGTATATCTCGATGTGTACCCCTATGAAACTTTCAGTGGCAGCCCGCAATCGATGCTTCCGCCGTGGGCACTGGTGGACGACAAGATCGACACCGGTGGTGGGTGCGATGCTCCGATCTACCGAACTGCCGGTGTATTCGACCATGCCCGAGACAACCTGCGCCGCCGGTGGGCCGATCCTGCGGCGCGCGCACGCATCACTCGGGATATCGACTGGATTGTGAATCACAACGGCGGTGCGGACAGGGTATTGGTGGTCGACTATCCGGACCGCTCCCTGATTGGCAGGAATCTCGAACAAGTAGCCAAAGAGCGCGGGACGACTTTTGAGGAACTGGTGGTCGATCTTGCCTTGCAAGGTTATCCGCAAGTGCCGGGCGGCGCCCGGTACCGCGGTTACGGGATCCTCGACCTGGACGTGGAGAACTACATCCGCAAAGACTACACGGCGACGTCGTCCGATGCCCGCGTCAGCGGTGTATCTGGCGTGAAAGGTTTGGAAGCCGGGATTGGCAGCCATCCGCGTAATTTCGGCGCGTTCGTACGCAAGATCAGCCGGTACGTGAAAGACAGGAGAATAATCTCACTGCCGTTTGCCATACGTTCCGCTACCGGACTGCCCGCGCAAATCATCGGCTTGCGGGATCGCGGCTACCTGCGCACGGGATACAAAGCGGATCTGACGATTCTTGATTACGAGAGATTGCGCGACCAGGCAACGGTGTTGGAGCCGGATAAGTACAGCGAGGGCGTCGACTACGTCATCACCAACGGTGTCATCGTGGTCGAGCAAGGGCGCCGAAACAAAGCCTTGCCTGGTGTAGTGATTCGACGGACCGATTGACGGCCCTTGCGGAGCGACCTGATGAGTACGCCGATCCATTCCGTCCGATGTCTGCTTGCCGTGATTACTGTTGCAGCGGCTATCACGCCCACGGCGGGAAGCTCTGCGGATATTGCGAGACCCTACGACCGCAGCCGGTGGTATACGCCCGAAACAGAAACGTCGGACGATCCGCGCCGAGTCCCGCAGCCTGTCGGCTCCAGCGATCACGACGGGCGGATCGTACTGGTGGGCGGACGTGTGTTTGACGGCACCGGTACGGCGGTGCGCCCGGCGACCGTGGTGGTGAAAGGCAAGACAATCGGCGCGATTCTGGCGCCGGGCGACACTCGCTACGCGGCAGATGCCGAAGTGGTCGATGTCGCCGGCAAGACGGTTATGCCGGGCCTGATCGACATGCACGTGCACATGACGTACGTCAAGCAATTCGGCGAGCCGCCGGAGCTCACCTCGCATTCTCAAGCGGCTGCGGCGCTGAGGGGTGTGGAGCGCCTGCGTTACTATCTTGAAAGCGGCATCACGACGGTGCGCGATGTCGGATCGCACGGAATGGCCCCGTTTCTCCTTGCCAGATACGTTCGTGAAGGACGCATTCCGGGACCCAGGATCTATGCAGTCGGCCAGGTGATCACAAGCCAGGGCGGACACGGCACGGAGCGATACCGCTTGCAGACTGCGCCGGCTTACCCCGACGCGATGCTTCTCGAAGCCTCCGGCGCAGATGGATGGCGCGAAGCGGTGCGGGCGCAATTCAAGAAGGGGGCCGATTGGATCAAATTGGCGAGTCATTATTCGTCGGAAGAAATAAAAGCCGCAATCGACGAGGCTCATCGCCTGGGGTTGCGGGTGACTGTGGACGCCGAGACGCAGTTCGTGGAGATGGCGGTGGACGCCGGGGCGGACTGTATCGAGCATCCCCTGCCGCGCAGCGATGCGGCACTGAAGAAGATGAGGGAGCATGGCGTTTCCTCCGTGCCTACCCTCGTGCCATATCAGTTCATCAACGCCAGGGGAGGATACATGGGCTCGACATCGCGGCGCTTTACGCTGACGGACGCTTCCATCGTGGCGATGCTGAAGAAAATGAAGGAGGCCGGCATCAAATTGGGAATCGGCACGGACCTGACCGGAGAGCTGCATCAAACTTTGCCGGAATCGTACATCCATGAACTGAAGAATTTCATGTCAGTAGGTTACAGCGCGGCGCAAACGCTGATGGCTGCAACACGGACCAACGCGGAGATCCTGGGGATGGAGGATCGGCTCGGAACGATAGAGGTGGGCAAGCTGGCGGACGTGATAGTGGTGAACGGCCAGCCAGACCGGAATATCGAAGATCTGGCGAGAGTGGATATGGTCATCGTCAACGGGCGGTTGCAGGTGAAGGATGGACGCCTTTTTATCCCCCGTCATCGGTCAAAGGAAATGCCCGGCCAGCGTCGATGAGCGAACGTATGGATAGAAGAACCTTCGGATGTTCGCTGTTGCTGGGAGCCGCCGGCGCGGCCGCGCATGGAACGCCCATGCCTTCGGTCACGGCTTCAAAGTCGGCGCGCGCACGGCAGCAACCGCGGAGGAACGCGAAAATCCGAATAGGTGGCGATTACCACACGACAATCGGCAAGGAGGAGCCCACCTCCAGGCGGAGTCTCGAGTACCATCTTAGATTCGGAGTCAAGCATTTGACGGTTAATCTCACGAGCTCAGCTGCAGACAAACCCGGCTCACAGCGCGCCGAACCGGCCGGATCGCCAGGCAGCTTCTTGCAAGCGACCGGACTTTGGAACCTGGACAACCTCAAGAGGATGCAAGATGTCTGCAACGCCGCCGGAATGACGCTCGAGGGCATCAGGATGGACTCCGCGTATATCGTCATGAAGCCCGGACGCGACCGCGATCGCTATCTGGACCTTGTCAAGGAGAATGTGCGCCGTGCGGGCCAAGCCGGCGTCGAAATCATCAGCTACCACTGGACGATGATTCCCATACGGCGTAACCGCAACGTAGCGGGGCGCGGCGGAGCGTCCTACTCTGGGTTCAAGCTCGAAGACGACTGGCGGAATCTGCCACCGACGGCAGCGGCTGGGCGTGTATCGATGGACGACTACTGGGAGCGCATCACGTACTTTCTCAACGGAGTGATCCCTGTCGCGCGAGACAGCAATGTGAAGATGGCCGTGCATCCCTACGATCCAGGAGGGTTGCCACTAGGGTATCAAGGCGTGGACAACTGGAATGCCGGCGACTATGCCGCCGCATTGAAGCAGTACGAGATGGCGTACGACGACGTCTTCAACGGGTTTCAATACGATACCGGCGTCGCCGGAGAATCCTTGTCAGATCCGAACTCACAACTGGACCTGCTCCGATATCTCGTGGAGCGCAAGAAAGTCCACCAGATCCACTTCCGCAACATCCGCGGGGGGCTGAACGATTTCGTCGAGGTCTATCATGACGAAGGCGACATAAACCTGTTTGCGATCGTACGCCTGCTCAGGGACCTGGATTGGGAGGGCTCGTTACTGCCCGATCACAGTCCTCACCATCCGGACGACCCGGGCAGCCTGCAGGGCCATGCTTTCGCCAATGGATATATCGCGGGCTTGATTCGAGCGGCCAACGAAGAAGTAGTCTGAGGGCCAAACTGGTTTCTTCGCGGATCGATTCGGAGCCTCAGGCTCCCCAAACCTGCGCGTACACGCGCAGCCAGTTCTCGCCGAGGACTTTACGGATCTCCGCCGTCGACCAGCCGCGGCGGATCAATCCGCGCGTAACGTTCGGCAGCTCGTCGATGCGCTCGAAACCCTTGACGAAGGACCAGGGCAATTGGAGGCTCACGACCTCGCGCGTCGAGTACTGCGCACTGCCGTTGGAGTTTGTTTGACTCTCCTTGGCCGCGTCGAGCGCCGCCTGGTTCGGCACCGGCATGCCGAATATGAAATCAGGACCCAGCCCGACGTGATCCACGCCGACCCGCTTGCGGATGTAATCGTACTGATCGAGATGCTGCTCGAGGCTGGCCTGCGGGGAGCGGGCCACGGCAATGTCGTTGCGGGATCTTAAGTGGAAATCGCTCGCCGCGGTGATGCCGATGACGCCGCCGGTTCCTGCAATCGCATCGATCAGCCGGTCACTCGTGCAGCGTGGATTGTCGTTGAGCGTCCTGATATTGGTATGCGAGCAGATCACCGGCACGCCGGAGGAAATGGCGAGCGCATCGAGCGAGGTCCGTTCGCCGGTATGGCCGCCTATGTCGAGCACGATGCGCAGCTTGTGGATCTCCTCCACGAGCTTGCGGCCGTTGCGGGTCAGTCCCTTCTCCGGCTCCAGGCAGCCGGCGCCGAATTCGTTTGCCAGGTTGTACGCAATGCCGCAGGTGCGCAGCCCCATTTCATAGTACGCGCGCAGGTTGGCGATGGCCGGACCGGCGAGCGCGGCCGGACCGCGGTCGCCGGATAATTGTTCCGCGGACTGCCAGCCCAGGACTTGGGCGAGCTTGCCCTGCCGACGCGCCTCGCGGATCTCGCGCACGGTCCGCACGATCGCGATGCGCCCGCGATTGCTGTCGCAGAATTCATGAGCCGCGGCGAAATCGGCGAGCCCCTGCTGCGCGGCGCGCAGCCATGCGCCAATGCCGCCTTGCTGCATGAGGCCGAGATACTCCGAGCTGGCCGGCGACGGGTCCAGGCCGTTCATTACGATCGTGGAGCGGTGGATCGCCATGGGATCGCGATTGGGACTGCGATCGTTGGCGCCGTCGAGCTTGCGATCGTCGGCGGCAACCGCACTACTCGCCGCGCCGGCGGCAGACGCCATCGCGGCTGCAGCGGCCATCAAGAACTCACGACGAGTCCTGGTGATAAATTCGGTCATCGTTTGCTCCGTAGCCGGTTCGAGACTTGGGCTTCAGAACCGCGTCATCATGTTCAGGCCGATCGTGCGCGGCTCCATGATGTCGACCTTGAGGCCGCCAAACGTGCTCGACGACAATTGCGCTCGTTTGTCCAACAGGTTGCGCAGGTACAGCTGCAGATCCACCCGCTTGAGCGCAAAGCCGGCGCGCAGGTCGAGAATCGTGTACTCAGGCAAGCGGTGCGCCGCAGGGCCAAAGGCGGACGCGCGGCGCGCGACATGGCGGACGGTCGCTCCGACGGTCGGCTCCCAGCTCTGCACCGGCAGTCGATAGTCCGCATTCAACGCGCCGCTGAACTTGGGCACGTCGGGAAGCTGCTCTCCCTTCGCCGCGCCTAGCTCCGGCAGAGCCGCGTTCATTCGCGCGCGCTGATAGGCGAACGACCCCGTGGCCAGGAACCGATCGGTCGGACGCGCGGTGAGAGCCAGCTCGCTTCCCCAAATGCCGGCGCCGTCCGGGGCATTGGTGCCTGTCGAGAAGCCGTTGCGCACGGTGACGATCTGGATGTTGCTCCAGTCGATGTAGTAGCCAGCCGCGTCGATGCCGAGCCGATGATCGTCGGTCTCGAGCTTGACTCCGAGCTCGTAGCTTTTCAGCGAGTCCGCGTTTTGCTGCGGACTGCCGATGGGCGCTCCAGTGAAAGGATTCGTGGTGAACGCGTTGGGCCCGCCCGGGCGATAACCGGTCGCGTAGCGCAAATAGCCGGTGGCGCGCTCGGTGAACTTATAGCGTGCGTTCGCCATGTACGTCGTAACGTTCTCGGTCGAGGACGCAGGCGGTGTATTGAGCGCCGACGCCAGAAGGCCCGTGGCAACCGACGTGGAATCGCGCGTCGCACGCGCGTAACGCACGCCTCCCGTCAGATCGAGCTTCCGCGTGACATGCCAGGTGAGATTGCCGAATCCGGCATATTCGCGATAAGGACCGGTGGCGAGAGAGGTCAGCAGGGTTTCCGTAACTGCCTGTCCGGCAGCGTCGCGCGCGACGATATCGGCGCCGAGATCGTTGTCTTCTTCGTCATAGAATCCGCCGACCAGCCAGTCGATCGTTTGTCCTCCGCGCGATGCCAGGCGCACCTCCTGCGTGAATTTGTTCTCCGTGGCAATGTTGTATTTCACTCCGACGCCGCTGTATTGACGGCCCAGCCCCGCGAACAGCGGCACATACGTCGGCGTGGCGTCCGTGACGAACTCCGAGCGCTGCATCTGATAAGCCGAGATCGAGATGAACGAAGCCCAGTCCATGTCGTAGTTGATCACGCCGCTGGCGAGCCGGAAGCGCCTATCGAATTGCTCCGTCAGTCCGCGCAGCTGCAGCAGGTCGCCCGCGCGCGGCACGTGAGTACCGGCGGTGGTGTAATCGACGCTGGGCAGTCCATCCCGTGACATCTCTTGAGCCATGCCGGTGATGCGGATCGTCAGCGCATCGGTCGGTACGAACATCACTTCGGCGCGCCCGCCGTAGATATCCGCGCGATTGACGTCCTGCTTGCGCAAACTCAGGTTGTCGGTGAACCCGCCGTCGTGGGTTTCATAGCCACTCAGGCGCACCGCGGCCTTGCCCGATGCAAACGGAGCATTGAGCGCGGCGCCGGCGTTGAAACCAATGCCGCCGTGGCTCGTGGTCGAAACACCCGCCTGCGCCTCGCCGCCAAAGCGCGTCACGTCCGGACGCTTGCTGACATATTTGATGAGACCGCCCATCGTGCTGGCGCCGTACAGCGTGCCCTGCGGTCCGCGCAGCACTTCGATGCGCTCGAGATCGAACAGACCACCGTCGTAAGTCAGCACATTGCTCCAGCCGGTGCCGGTGCTGGAACCGTACGGCACGTCGTCCAGGTAGACGCCGACGACGGCTTGAGCGTCGGCGCCGCTGCTCACGCCACGCAGCACGATGTGTGCGAAGCCGGCGCCACGTGTCGTGTAGTCGAGACCCGGAATGGAATTGGCAAAATCGCGGAACTGAGTTGCCCCCATGCGGGACAGATCGTCCGACGACAGCACCGAGACGGACATGGGCGTTTCGATCAGACGCTCGGCGCGCTTTTGGGCGGTGACGACTATTTCGGGAATCGCTTTATTGGCAGAGTCGCCAGAGCTCTCGTCGAAGTTCTGCGCGCTGGAGGCTACAGCCCCCTTTTTTGAATCCCCCGCGGAGGATTCCGATTTTCCCACCTTCTGCATGGCCTGGTCGGCTTGCGCGAGGGTTATCGCTTCGCTGCTTTTCCCGTCGCGTGCGAGAGATGATGCGATGGGCTGGGGGACGGCGATGAGCATGGCGCCGGTATCGGCGTCGGTGCTGGCGCGGAGGCTGGTTCCTTTGAGGAGTCTGGCGATGGCGTCTTTGGCGGTGTAGTCGCCTTTGAGGCCGGGGGTTTTGTGGCCTTCGACCTGTTCAGGGCGGTAGACGAGCTCGGTGCCGGTTTGTTTGGCGAGGGCTTTCAGGGCCTCTGCGAGCTCGCCGGCGGGAATATCGAGGGCGATTTTGGTGGAGCCGGCGTCCGCTACCCTCACCCTCCCGCTTTCGTGGGCCCCTACCTCTCCCGCCGCCGGTAGAGGGCCGTTCGTTGCCAGCGCAACGATGGGGACGAGGATGGAAATCAGGGTGGTCAGGGTTCTCATGACGTTTTGGCTCCGCTGAATGCGACCGCCGACCGGGCGCTTTTGCGGGGCGCCCAGGGTGGCTGTGGTTTCGTCATGTGGTTGTCGTTTGAGGAGAGGAAATCCCTAGGTCGGTTTTGAATTCTCGCGGCGCGGGTGTCCAGTGCGAGCACTCCATCCAGGAACGACAGGTCGGACATGGCTCTGTCCACGCGTGTCGCGAATCCGCGCGATTCTCGATGACCGCCGCGCGTGACTCAGCGGGCGCTGACTATGATTTCCCGGCTCTGAAACTCGGTGCGAACGGGATAGCCCTGCTCGAGCAGCCCTACGAAGGCGTCGACATTCGTGGTGCGGAAGTTCCCGGCCACGCGCAGTCCGGCGATGGCGGCGTCCTCGATCACGATCTTGCGCTCGTTGTACCGGTTGAATTCCGCGGCGGCTTCGGCCAGCGTGACGTCGCGGAAAACCAGCACGCCGCTGCGCCAAGCGAGCTGCTCTTCGGCCTCCGGCAGCTGCTTGGTCTGGACCATCAGACCGTCCCGATTGGCGCGCGCAACACTGCCCGCATTCAACTGGCGCGGCACGATCGCTTCTACGCCCTGCCCACTTTCAGATTCGACCCGGACGACGCCTTCGGTAACGACGACCTGAACCTCATCGCCGGCCCGACTGCGGTCCCGGCGCACGGAAAAGGCCGTGCCAACAGCCACGATGCGCTTATCGCCCACGCTCACGACAAACGGCCGGGCAGGATCTTTCGCCACGTTGAAAAAGGCTTCGCCGCGTTCCAGTTCGATCCTGCGTTCCTTGTCGCCGATGGCGACCTTGATCTCGCTGTTCGTGTTCAGGATGACCTTCGAGCCGTCGGAGATCGGCAGCGATGCGACGCCACCCACCGGAGTTTCATAAGTGTTTCCGGACGGCCATAGATACCACGCCGATGCGACCGCCACCGCACCCGCCAGGCTCGCAGCGAGCGTGCGGAAGCGAAGCCCAACCTTTCGTTCACTAGTGCGGGTGGCCGCCGCGCGCTGGGAAAAAAACGGGGATGACTTCCACTGTCCCGGCGGGGGTGGCTTGTCGGAATGCAGCCCGGCGCCCAAGGCCTTCAGGCGCAATGCCTGCTCCCAGGCGTTTTCCAGCCGCCAGTAGGCCACGCGATGCTCGGGGGATTCATCGAGCCATTGGTCGAAAGCAGCCTGCTCCCGATCGGACCAGGACTGCGAGTCGCGGCGGGCAAGCCAGTCGCCTGCGCGCTTTTCGATTTGTTCCGTGCTTTCCGTGCTCATAACTGGTTACCGTCCGTTTCGATATTTGTCTCCTGCTGCGAACCCGTTGAGTCCGCGTCCGCCTGCTGTATGTACTGCGCCAGAAGACGTCCGCCCGTGCATACCTGGTATTCCACCGCCTTCTCGCTGATCCCAAGCCGCCCGGCGATCTCCTTTTGGGATAGTTCCAGCACGCGTCGCATCCAGACCACCTCACGGCACCGGGGCGGCAGCCGGTCGAATGCATCCGCCAGGCGCGCAAACTCCTGCCGGGCGCCGATCCAGCGTTCCGGTGTCTTCTCATCTACTAAGTCGTTCGAGAAGTCGTTTTCCCCAGCCGATTGGATCGAAACAATGCGCTCCCGGCGCCGGCGGTCGGTCATGATGTGCCGCGCGATGGAAAAGAGGAATGCCTTGGGGGTTGTCGGCCGGGCGCTCAAGGCGGCTTCGTACACGCGCACATAAGTCTCTTGCCGCAGATCCGCCAAATCGCTGCGGCGCGGCCAGGTCCGCGCAAGAAACCGCATCAGGATTCCCTCGTGAATGAGCACCTCGCTCTTGAACCAGCCTTCCAGCCCATCTGCCATGATGGACAGATTACAGCGAAGGGAACCGGATGGACCATAGGGAAGTTTTTTTTGAGATTGACCTAGGGATTCACCGGGCTCGTTCGACTACAGATAGTTGGCGCCGACTCTTTTGGTTTTACGCCTTCCAGTGGCGGTCGACTGAGACATCTGAGACTTTCATCCATTACTCGAATGCGATTGTGCCAATCGATCTGCCAGCCACATCTTGATTAAGGATTGACGAGTAACGCCTACCCGACGTGCTTCACGATCGAGCGAATCGACTATCCACGTCGGAAAATCCACATGTACCCGCTTCCCTTCAGCAGCACCAACGCGCCGCGCCTTGCTGAGATCCAGGTCAGCAACGATGCTTTTGCCGGAAGCAACTTCTTGTCAAATGTCTTCGCTTTCATGAATCTCAACTCGTCTGCCATCTTTCAGCTGACTCGAAGTGCGCTGTAACCATATGAAATCGCCGCATTATTTTGCGGACTGCCTTCCACATACCCCATGAAATACCCCCAATCCGCACGACCCACTGAGCGATTCCGAAGCGAGAGTTTCAATTAGCCGACCGGCCTGCTTTCAATTGGCCGGTCGACAGGGTTTCAATTGGCCGGTTACGACACTTACAATTAGCCGGTAATGCCAAAAACCACTCTTTATCGCCGGCTGCTGGAACCCGCACTTGTTGGCGCTTTGATCGATACGCCCGTAGTGCTGATCCACGGACCGCGGCAATCTGGAAAAACCACCCTCGCCCAGCAGGTTGGCGGGCGCCGGCGTTATCGCTACTATACCTTCGATGATGCAACGACTCTCGCCGCCGCACGCGCCGATATTACCGGCTTTGTTGCCCGACTTGAAAAACGCGTCATCTTGGACGAAGTACAGCATGTACCGGAGCTTTTCGCGGCACTAAAGCCCGTCATCGATGCCAATCGCAACTCCGTCCGATTTATTCTCACCGGCTCATCAAACATCCTGCTCATACCTCGGCTATCCGATTCGCTAGCTGGCCGTATGGAAATCCTGCGACTGCAGCCGCTCTCTCAAGTCGAACTGGAGCGTACGCCCGCTACCTTCCTGGAGACGCTTTTTGGCGAAACGCATTCTTTCCCTAATGGCGGGAAACTGGGTAAGGACCTGATCGAACGCATCGTCCGTGGCGGTTATCCGATAGTCCAGAAACGCACGCCCAGAAGACGGGAAGACTGGTACACCAACTATATCGACACGCTCATCCAGCGGGACATACGCGATCTGTCCCACATCGGCAACCTGGATGCTTTACCCAAACTGCTGACGCTGGCAGCAGGCCAAACAGCACGATTGGCTAATTTGAGCGAAATGGCCAGCGCCTTTGAACTCAGCAGGCCGACGATTCGTAATTATCTGACTTTGCTTGAGCGCTTATTTCTCGTCGACTATTTGCAGCCGTGGTTTACGAATCGAGCGAAGCGACTCATCAAAACGCCCAAATTGCACTTTGGCGATACCGGTCTCGCCTGCAGCTTACTGCGGTGTAGCACGTCGGAACTTTACGATCAGCGAGAATTACTCGGCCAACTTCTGGAAACTTTTATATTTGGTGAAATCAGCAAACAAGCCGGCGCACACTCGGAGAGGATAGCGCTCTACCATCTGCGCGATAAGGATGGTTATGAAGTGGATGTGGTGCTGCAATCCGGCGCCCGCTATGCCGGTATCGAAATCAAAGCTGCAAGTTCAGTCAGCGAAGGCGATTTCAGGGGCTTGAGGCGCCTGCGTGAATTGCTGGGAACGCGCTTCCATATTGGCATCGTGTTATATGACGGCGATAATCTGTTGCCGTTTGGAGAACGCTTCCTCGCAGTTCCGATCAGCGCTCTTTGGGCACGTCGACGATGATCGCTTTCAGCCCATAATTCCGGTGTGCAAGCGAGACACCCCCTTCGCTGAACGCATCTTCACTGTGTGCCCCACATCGCATCGAGTCCTCTTGTTGGGGGTACGCTCGCTTTCGTATCACACGATACTTTCAGAAATACTCCAAGCGCGTGCTGCTCTCGTCTCGAGGGCGCACCAATTCCCTGAAAAGCCTAAAGCATTCCAAGAAATGCGCCGTGCAACTGGCGATTTAGAAAGGACTATCGAGTCGAGTTCGAGCCCGGCGAACCGCTCTCAAGCTATTGAATATATTGATATTTGTATCTGGCGGAGCGGACGGGACTCGAACCCGCGACCTCTGCCGTGACAGGGCAGCATTCTAACCAGCTGAACTACCGCTCCGGCGGTGGGGGGCGGATTGTACAGGGCGAATCCGGCAGTGGCTACGGCTCTGGGTGCGGCCAGCGCCAGTTGCGGATCTCCGGCAGGTCTTCGCCGTGGACGCGGATGTACTCCTGGTGCGCGGCGAGGCGTTCGTGCGCGAATTCCTTCAGCGCCTGCGCGTAGTCGGCGGCGGCCGGCACGCGCTCGGCGACGTCGATGAGCAGGTGGAAGCGATCGAGATCGTTGCGCACGACCATGTCGAAGGGCGTGGTCGTCGTGCCCTCCTCTTTATATCCCCGCACGTGCAGGTTGCGATGGTTGGTGCGCCGGTAGGTCAGCCGATGGATCAGCCACGGATAGCCGTGATAGGCGAACATGATCGGCTTGTCCGTGGTGAACAGCTGGTCGAAGCGCTCGTCGGACAGCCCGTGCGGATGTTCCTCCCGCGGCTGCAGCGTCATCAAGTCGACGACATTGACCACACGCACGTTCAGGGCGGACGCGTGCTGCGCCAGCAGGTCGACCGCCGCCAGGACTTCCAACGTCGGCACATCGCCGGCGCAAGCCAGCACGACGTCCGGCTCGCCCCTGGTACTCGCCCACTCGAACACGCCGATCCCGTCGCGGCAATGCGCGCTCGCCGCTTCCATGTCCAGCCACTGCGGCTCGGGCTGCTTGCCGGCCACGATCACATTGACGAAATGGCGCGAGCGCAGGCATTGGTCCATGACCGAGAGCAGCGTGTTCGCATCCGGCGGCAGGTAGACGCGGATGATGTCCGCCTTCTTATTGACGACGTGGTCGATGAAGCCCGGATCCTGATGGGAGAAACCGTTGTGGTCCTGCCGCCAGACATGCGAGGTCAGCAGGATATTGAGCGAAGCGATGGGCTTGCGCCACGGCACCTCGCTGCTGACCTTCAACCATTTCGCATGCTGATTGAACATGGAATCGACGATGTGGATGAAGGCCTCGTAGCAGGAGAACAGCCCATGCCGTCCGGTGAGCAGGTACCCCTCGAGCCACCCCTGGCAGGAATGCTCCGAAAGGATTTCCATCACGCGCCCGTCCGGCGCGAGATGCTCGTCTTCGGGCAGACGCTCGGCCATCCACGTCCGGTCGGTGGCTTCGAAAACCGCGTCCAGCCGGTTCGACGCGGTCTCGTCCGGACCCCACAAACGGAAATTGCTGGCAGAGCGGCTCAGCCGCATCACCTCGCGCAGAAACTTGCCCAAGACGCGCGTGCTCTCCGCCTCGACGCTTCCCGGCCGATCCACGGTCACCGCGTACTGGCGAAAATCGGGCAGTTCGAGATCCTTGAGCAGCAGTCCGCCATTCGCATGCGGATTGGCGCTCATCCGTCGCGGCCCGCGCGGAGCCAGCTCGCGCAACCGCGCCACCGGAGCGCCGTTCTTGTCGAACAATTCCTCCGGCCGGTAGCTGCGCAGCCACTGCTCCAGCATCTTCAAATGACGAGGATTGTCCGCGAGACCCGCCAGCGGCACTTGATGCGAGCGCCAGAAGCCCTCGGTCTTGCGGCCATCCACTTCTTTCGGGCCGGTCCAGCCTTTCGGGCTCGCCAGCACGATGGCCGGCCAACGGGGCCGTTCGGCCGCCGCAGGCGATGCTCTGCGTGCCTTGTCATGAATCGTGCGGATCTGGGCCAGCGCGCGATCCAGCGTCTGCGCCATCGACCGATGCATCAGCGCAGGTTCATGACCTTCCACGAAATACGGCTGATAACCGTACCCGCGCAGCAGCTCCGCCAGCTCCTCGCGGGGAATGCGCGCCAGCACGGTGGGGTTGGCGATCTTGTAGCCGTTCAGATGCAGAACCGGCAGCACCGCGCCGTCGCGCGCGGGGTTGAGGAATTTGTTCGAGTGCCACGCCGCGGCGAGCGGACCGCTCTCCGCTTCGCCGTCGCCGATGACGCATACGGCCAGCAGATCAGGATTGTCGAACGCGGCCCCGTAGGCATGCGCCAGCGAGTAGCCCAACTCCCCTCCTTCGTTGATCGAGCCCGGAATCTCCGGCGTGGCATGGCTGCCGATGCCGCCGGGAAAGGAGAATTGCCTGAACAAACGACGCATCCCGGCCTGGTCCAGCGACACTTCCGGATAAAGCTCGCTGTAAGTCCCTTCGAGCCAGGCGTTGGCCGCCAGGGCCGGACCTCCATGGCCGGGCCCGGCGACGAAGACCACGTTCAGGTCGTGCCGGCGGATGAGACGATTCAGATGCACATAGATGAAGTTCAATCCCGGCGTCGTGCCCCAATGGCCGAGGAGCCGGGGCTTGATGTGCTCGAGCCTGAGCGGATTTTTCAACAGCGGATTGTCGAGCAGGTAGATCTGGCCGACGGAGAGATAGTTGGCCGCGCGCCAGTAGGCATCGATGCCTTCGATCTCCTCCGCCGGCAGTGCGGCCGCGACCGGCCCGGTTGCACGATCTAGCATGGCTGTTCCCTCCACTTCACCGCGCCGCCAGGAGCGGGCGCGTTTCCTGCGCGAGAATCACCGCTTCGTCCACCGGCGCGACCCAGATTTCGACCCGCCCTTCCATAGCCTCGATGCGCGCTTGCCGGCCGGCCGCGGCCGCGTTGCGGGTTGCATCGACCACGATGCCGGCCCAACTCAGGCCTTCCAGGATCTTCGCGCGCACCTGCGGCGCATGCTCTCCGACACCGCCGCCGAACAAGATCGCGTCCGCGCCGCCGAGAGCTGCAAGATATGCGCCCACGTACTTGCGCGCGCGATAGCAGTACACCTCGATCGCCAGACGCGCGCGCGCATCGTCCGCGGCAAGAAGCTCACGCATGTCGCCGCTGCGTCCGGACATTCCGCGCAAGCCACTCTCCTGGTTCAGGACCCGCTCGAGGTCCTCGGCCGTCATCCCGCAACTGCGCTGCAGATAGAGCAGGAGTCCCGGATCCACATCGCCCGCGCGCGTCGCCATGACCAGCCCTTCCAGCGGTGAAAATCCCATGGATGTATCTACCGCAGCTCCGTTACAAGTAGCCGTGATCGAGCAGCCGGAACCCAGTTGCAGCGAGATGACGCGCCCGTTGCGGCGATCCCGGTGTGCGGCCTGCCACTGCTGCCACATATGGCTATGAGCCAGACCGTGGAAGCCGAAACGCCTCAGGTGCACGGCAACGGGCGATCCCCCGCGACGGATCTGCGCCAACGCAGCGGGAAGCGCATAAGTCCGCGCCACCTCGGGCAAGCCGGAGTAGAACGCCGTATCGAATACGGCAAATTGCGCCATATCCGCGCCGAGCGCCTCGCGACAGGCTCTGATCCAGCGCAGCCCGGCCGGATTGTGCAGCGGCGCAAGCTCGGCCAACCGCTCGATTTCGGCCTCTACCGCGGCGTCGATGCGGCATGCGGCCGTGAAGCGCTCGCCTCCATGGACGACGCGGTGAGCCGCCGCCTCCACGGAAGGAATACCCGCACGCTTTAGAAAGTTTTCAATCCGCCGCGCCGGCGGATCGGAATTGCCGGCGAGCTGCTCACGGGCCACGCACTCGTCCGCGCCGGCATACGCCGCAAGACGCACCGACGAGCTGCCCACGTTCACCGTCAGAATGGCCATCGACCCCACCCGTCGCTGGACCGCGAACGGCAACGATAAACGCAAGCCGCTTCGGAAGCTAATCCGGTCGATACGCAACGGCCAGGGGCCTCGTCAGGGGCTGGAACCACCTTGTAACCGCGGCTCGACTGACTTCATAACCACCGCCACCTAACCTTCGCCGCAAGCAACCGCCGCGCCATCGGCGCGGGCGGCAGCGTCCATAACCAAACTAACTTACGGAAGAATCAAAACATGCAGAACAAAAGTAGCAGGCTCATCGCGGTCGCGGCGCTCTGGCTGCCGGCGGCGGCGGCGCTCGCACAGGCCGGCAGTCCGGATCAGGTGGACCGCCAGTCGGTCGAGCGGACACTGGAGGAACAGGAGCGGCGGATCAAGGTGCTGGAACGCAAACTGGAACTCAAAGACGAGGAGACCAAGGCGGCGGCCAGCTCCACGGCGACCGTGAAAGCGGGCGCGCAGGGATTCTCGTTCCAGTCCGCCGACGGCAAGAACGTCATCAAGGTTCGCGGCAACTTCGCTTTCGACGGCCGCTTGTTCCCGGATGATGTGACCTCCCGCACCGCCGATACGTGGCTGCTGCGCAAAGTGCGTCCCTACATCGAGGGCACACTGGCCGGCATCTACGACTTTCGCTTCGTTCCCGATTTCGCCGGCGGCCGCTCCATAGCGCTCGACGCTTACGCCGCGGCGCGCTTCAAGCCGTGGGCGGTGCTCACCGCCGGGAAGTTCAAGGGTCCGGTGGGCCTGGAGCGGCTGCAGCCCGACCAGTACAACCGCTTCGCCGAGCTGGGCTTTCCCAGCTCCCTGGTCCCCAATCGCGACCTTGGCGTGCAATACAGCGGCGCGGCGGGCGGTAACGTACTGAAATGGCAGGTGGGCTATTTCAACGGCGTGACGGACGGGGCAAGCACCGATTCGAATGCCTCACCCGACGTCGACAACGACAGCGCGCGCGAATGGGAAGGCCGCATATTCGCCCAGCCTTTCGCAAAGTCCGACCACTTCGCGCTGCGTAACTTCGGCATCGGGGTAGGCGGCAGCTATGGCAAGAGCACCGGCAGCACGACGACCACGTTGCTGCCCGGATACCGCACACCGGGACAACAGGCGCTCTTCAGCTATCGCACGGGCACGACGGCGACCTTCTCGGACGGGGAGCGCACGCGCTTTTCTCCGCAGCTGTACTACTCCGTCGGCCGCTTCAGCCTGCTGAGCGAGTACGTGGCCTCGTCCGCGGAAGTGACCCGCGTCAACGGCGCCGTCACTCGCTCGGCAAAGCTCCAGAACACGGCCTGGCAGGGACAGCTGGCATGGTTCATCACGGGCGAGGACGAGTCCTACGACAGCTTTACCCCCAGCTCCACGTTCGTGCCGGGCAAGCCGGGCACGGGCGCGTGGGAGCTGGCCGTACGCTATCATGAACTGAGAATCGACGACGACGCATTCACCGGCGGCGGCAATTCGTTCGTCAATCCCGACACCGCCCCGCGCAAAGCCGCGGCGCTCGGTGTCGGCATAAACTGGTACCTGACGCAAAACGTGAAATGGGTGCTCAACTACGAAGTCACCCGTTTCGACGGGGGCGCCGCAGGCGGAGCGGACCGGCCGGACGAAAAGGCCGTGCTCACGCGGTTCGCCCTCACCTTCTAAACAGCTCAACGGAGACTCACCATGTTGCTCACCCTTTCCAGAATCGCCCGCCCGCTCGCGCTTGCCGCGCTTTCATTGACGGCCTTCACGGCGGCCATGCCTGCGCACGCGGCCACCACTCTGCTCAACGTCTCGTACGATCCGACGCGCGAGCTGTACGAGGACTACAACAAGATTTTCGCCAAGTACTGGAAGGAAAAGACCGGCGAGGACGTCACCATCAGACAATCCCACGGAGGATCGGGCAAGCAGGCGCGCACCGTGATCGACGGCCTCGCCGCCGACGTGCTCACGCTGGCGCTCGCCGGGGATATCGACAGCGTGGCGACCAACGGCAAGCTCCTGCCGGTCAATTGGCAGTCACGGCTGCCCCATAACAGCTCTCCGTACACCTCCACGATCGTGTTCCTGGTGCGCAAGGGCAATCCAAAGGGCATCAAGGACTGGGGCGATCTGATCAAGCCGGGCATCTCGGTCATCACGCCGAACCCGAAGACTTCGGGCGGCGCGCGCTGGAACTATCTGGCCGGCTGGGCATGGGCCCTCAAGCAGCCGGGTGGAAGCGAGGCCAGCGCCAAGGAATACATCCGCAAGCTCTACAAGAACGTGCCGGTGCTCGACACGGGTGCGCGAGGCTCCACGACCACCTTCGTCCAGCGCGGCATCGGCGACGTGCTGCTCGCGTGGGAAAACGAAGCGCACCTGTCGATCAAGGAGCTGGGGCCCGACAAGGTCGAGATCGTCATCCCCTCCCTCAGCATCCTTGCCGAGCCGCCGGTCGCGGTCGTGGACAAGGTCGTCCTGCGCCGTAACACCCGCACCGTGGCTACCGAGTATCTGAAGTACCTGTACTCGCCGCAGGCGCAGGAAATCATCGCGCGCAATTTCTACCGGCCCATCGATGAGCAGGTGGCGGCCAAGTACGCCCAGCAGTTCCCCAAGCTCAACCTGGTGACGATCCAGGACTTCGGCGGCTGGACAAAGGCGCAGAAAGTGCACTTCGGCGACGGCGGCGTCTTCGATGAGATCTACGCGCCATGAGCCCTTGCCGCAAGCCGCGGATCGAGGCCATCGGATCGAAAGCTGCGCGGGCCGTGCTCGAGGGCAGCTGAGAGAGGACCTGTGGCGCGCACCATCATCGTCGTGGGCGGCGGTTTTTGCGGAGTGGCGCTGGCGGCGAACCTGCTGCGGCGGACCTGGCCGACGCCCACCCGGGTGGTGCTGATCGAGCGCGATCGTTTGTTGGGGCGCGGCGCGGCCTACGCGCCCCGCGATTTCCCGTATCTTCTGAACGTGCCCGCCGCACGGATGTCGGCGGACACGTCCCGGCCGCTGGAATTCCTGCAGTTCGCCCGGCGCCGCATTCCCGACGCGCGCGGCGAGGATTTCCTGCCCCGCGCGCTCTACGGGGACTATCTGGCAGAGATGTTAGATGCTGCCGAACGAACCGCCGCACCGGATGTACGCCTGGAGCGCGTGCGGGCGCACGTGTGCGATCTCGAGCACGACGGCCGGCATGGCGCGCGGCCGCGGGTGTTTTTGGAAGATGGCCGGACGATGCGTGCCGATGAAGTCGTGCTGGCCCTCGGCAATCCACCGCCCGCATCGATCGCCGCGCTGGCTCCGGTGGCGGATTCCGATCGTTACTACGCCAATCCCTGGCGCGCAACGCTGCCGCCGAACGAGCGTGAGTCCGTACTTCTGGTGGGAACCGGCTTGACGATGGCCGACGTCGTTTTGAAGGCGACCGGTCAAGGGGCGGGACCGACCGTGCATGCGCTGTCCCGCCATGGTTTGTTGCCGCTGCCGCAAGTCGTGCAGCAATCGGATCCTTGCGCGGACGATGCCCGCGTCTGCCCGGCGCAGATCGGCACCGCCCGATCCGGCCTGAGAGCATTTCGACGGCTGGCCGCGGACGTTCAGGCCGGGGGCGGGCATTGGCAGCAGGTGATCACGCTGGCGCGCACCAAGCTCCCGGCACTGTGGCAGAAATTCTCCGACGTGGAGCGGCGCCGGTTCCTGCGGCATGCACGCGCGTACTGGGATATCCATCGCCACCGCCTGCCTCCGCAAGTACACGAACGCTTGCGGGCCCTGCGCGCGGAAGGCCGCCTGCATGTGCACGCTGGCACGATCCTGCAGACCTCCCCGTCGGCATCAGGGATCGAGGTCATCTGGCGCCGGCGCGGTGAAACGCAGCCGCAGCGGCTGACGGTCGATCGCATCGTCAATTGCACCGGACCCGACTACGATCCGCAACGATCCCGCGAGCCTTTGATGCAATCTCTATTGCGCCGGGGTCTCGCCTGTACGGACGCACTCAACCTCGGTTTGCAGACCGGCCCCAACGGCATGCTGATCGACGCAGAAGGGCAGCCCGACGCGCGTCTCTTCTACGTGGGTCCACTGTTGCGGGCCGATCGTTGGGAAGTGACTTCCGTGGCGGAGCTGCGTGTTCACGTCGAGCAGTTGTCGGCGCATTTGGCAGCGCTGCCCGAGATCTCCTTGCAAAAAAGACAAAGAAACCCCGAATGTAACCGGTTTAAAACCACCCACCCCCTGCCTTGAGGCCTGCCGCACGATTAACATGCGGCGATTTGCCGCATGGGCCGGGAAACCGGCCTGCGGTTCCGTGTGCGCATCGTAAGGGCCACTATGTCGATTACGCTCGATCAAATAACCAAACGTTATCAGGGCTCGCCGGTCGTCAACGATGTCTCGATGGAGGTGGGCGATGGGGAGTTCCTGGTGTTGCTCGGCCCGAGCGGCAGCGGCAAGAGCACCCTGCTGCGCGCCATTGCGGGCCTCACCGGCGTCGATCACGGCCGCATCGCGCTACATGGGCGCGACGTGACCCAGATCTCCGCCCGCGAGCGCGGCGTGGGCCTCGTGTTCCAGAACTATGCTTTGTTCCGGCACATGACGGTGGCCGACAACATCGAGTTCGCGCTGCAGATCCGCGGCATGAAGGCCGGCGAGCGGCGCAAGCGGCGCACGGAGCTGCTGCGGCTCGTCGCCCTGGAAGGCATGGATCAGCGCTTGCCCGCGCAGCTTTCCGGCGGCCAGCAGCAGCGGGTCGCGGTCGCGCGCGCCCTGGCGCACAAGCCGGAAGTTTTGTTGCTCGACGAGCCGTTCGGCGCGCTCGATGCCAAGATCCGCGACGAGCTGCGGCGCACGATTCGCGCCGTGCAGCGCGAGCTGGGCATTACCACCATCCTGGTGACGCACGACCAGGAAGAGGCCTTCGCCCTCGCCGACCGCATCGGCGTGATGAACCTCGGGCGCCTCCTCGAGCTGGGCAAGCCCGCCGACCTGTATGCGCGCCCCGCGACGCGCTTCGTCGCCACGTTCCTCGGCGCGGCCAACCTGCTGCTCGCCCGCCAGACGAGCACCGGCATCCAGCTGGGCGCGGCCACGGTGGCCGAGTCGCCGCTCGCCGAAAATCCCGCCTCGCAGGATACGGACAAGGAAGTCGTAGCGGTCCTGCGCCCGGAGGAGATCGAGCTGGCGGCCGGCCCCGGGCAGTTGCGCTCCACGCCGCTGGCGAATGGCGTCGTGGAGGAGATCGTATTCACCGGCGGACTGGAAAGGTTGCGGGTACGGCTCGCCAACGGCACGCAGATCGAATCGGGTACCAGCCACGACGGCGAGAATCCGCTGTTGGAAGTCACGCGTACCCAGCCCGAGCAGCGCGGCCTGCCGGCGGTGCTGAATCAGCACGTGGCCATCGGCGTGCGCCGCATCCATGTGCTGCCGACGCCGCTGTCGAGTTTTGTCGCGTGCGCCGGCACGCAAGAGCAGGCGCGGGAGCTGAGCCGCCATCCGTTCCTCACCGAGCTTGCGGCACGCATGAAAACCCGCGTGGGAATCAATGCCGCCGCTCTCGCCGGCGCGACCCCCGGACAAGGCGCAACAACGGAGCAGATGGCGGGCGTCACCGTCATCGCCACCGGGACGGACACGGTTTCGCAGATTCAGACCTTGCTGCGCAAAGGTGCCTCGCAAGTCCTGGTGCTGCCCCCGACCGCCGCGCCGATCCATCGGGTCCTGATTCACTGGCTGGATGAGGCGGCGCGGCGCGCGACGCTCGCGGTCGCCGCGAGTCTCTTGCGGCACGTCTCCGCCGAAGCGGTGTACTTCGCGATCGTTCCGGAAGGAACGCGCGGCCGGCGCAAATCCTCCGGCGTGCGCGCAATGCTCAATGCACGCAGCGAAGCGCAGAGCATGCACGGGCTGGAGATGCGGACGGAGCTGGCCTTCGGCGACGCAGCCCGGGAGCTGGCGCGCGAGCTGAGCGAGTCCCCCGGCCAGATGCTGATCCTCGGCGTTGCCGACATCGACCGCCTGGGCGATCAGTTCGGCTCCCTGCTCCAGTCCCGGCCCGGCTGGCCGCTGCTGATCGTTCACCGCTCCGAGGAGAAGTTCGCGTGAGCGGCTTCCGCCAGCCGAGCGTGCTGCCGGGCTTCGGCCTGACGCTGGGCTTCTCCATGTTCTTCCTCAGCGCGATCGTCCTGATCCCGCTGTCGGCGCTGGTCGCCAAAACGGCCACGCTCCACTGGCAGGAATTCCTGCACGTGCTGCTCAGCCCGCGCGCCCTCGCCTCCTATCGCCTGACTTTCGGCGCCTCGCTCCTCGCGGCCACGATCAACATGGTGTTCGGGTTCATCATCGCCTGGACGCTGGTGCGCTATGACTTCCCCGGACGCAAGTTCATCGACGCGCTCATCGATCTGCCGTTCGCTCTGCCGACCGCCGTATCGGGCATCGCGTTGACGGCGGTGTTCGCGCAGAACGGCTGGATCGGACGCTACCTCGAGCCGTTCGGCATCAAAGTCGCCTATACCTGGATCGGCGTGGTCGTAGCGCTCACGCTCATCGGGATGCCCTTCGTGGTGCGCTCGCTCCAGCCGGCGCTGCTCGAGGTGCAGCGCGACCTGGAAGACGCCGCGGAGACGCTCGGCGCGGGCAGATTCACGGTCTTTCGCCGCATCATCCTGCCGACTGTCCTGCCTTCATTGCTGACCGGTTTCACGCTCGCCTTCGCGCGGGCCGTCGGTGAGTACGGCTCGGTCATCTTCATCGCGGGCAATCTGCCGATGAAGACCGAGATCACGCCCCTCCTCATCGTCATCAAGCTGGAGGAATTCGATTACAAGGGCGCCGCCGCGCTCGGCTTCATGATGCTGCTGATCTCCTTCATCATGCTGCTGTCGATCAATCTTCTGCAAGCCTGGGGACGCCGGCGACTCGTCGCCGCGGGACGCTGATGAGAGCGGGCAGCTCCAGCGCATATCAGCGGGAAGTGGCCGGCCGACCGGGCCGGGCGACGCTGGCGTCCCACCTGACACGGTGGCTCTTCATCGCGCTCTCGCTGCTCTTCCTGGCGGCGGTGCTGTTCGCCCCGCTGGCCGTCGTGTTCAAGATGGCTTTCGAGAAAGGCCTGGCCGCCTACATGGCGAGCTTCGTCGACGAAGACACCACCTCGGCGATCCGGCTCACGCTGACGGTGGCCGCCATAGTCGTGCCCCTGAACACGCTGTTCGGCATCGCCGCAGCCTGGGCCATCGCCAAATTCGAATTCCAGGGCAAGAGCATATTGCTCACCGCCATCGACCTGCCGCTGGCGGTGTCGCCGGTCATTTCCGGCTTGATTTACGTCCTGCTGTTCGGGCTCCAGGGCTGGTTCGGCTCGTGGCTGCAGGACCACGACATCAGTATTATCTTCGCCCTGCCGGGCATCATCCTGGCGACCATGTTCGTCACCTTTCCTTATGTTGCGCGGGAGTTGATCCCACTGATGCAGCAGCTTGGCAACGACGAGGAAGAAGCCGCGATCTCGCTCGGCGCCAGCGGCTGGCGGACGTTCTTCCGCGTCACCCTGCCGAAGGTGCGCTGGGGTCTTTTGTACGGGGTGATTCTCTGCAACTCCCGCGCGATGGGCGAGTTCGGCGCGGTCTCGGTGGTGTCCGGGCACGTTCGCGGCCTGACGAACACTTTGCCGCTGCACATCGAGATCCTCTACAACGAATACAACTTCTCGGGCGCGTTCGCGGTGGCCTCGCTTCTGACGTTGCTCGCGATCGTGACCCTGGCGATCAAGACTTTCATCGAGTGGCGCAGTGGCGATTCCGGACATTGAAACCCTGCGCAGGCGCGCGCTCGAGCTGTGGAACAGGCTGCGGCTCAGCCCCTCGCGCGCGAGTCTGAGCGGCTGGCTCGCTTTCACCAACGCCGCCGTCGTGGTGATCGTCGTCGGCGGCGTGTCGCTGGCGGCCATCGACCGGCTGAGGGACCTGGCCAACGCCCAGGGGCTCGCCCGGGTGCAGCTCGCCGGCGCCGCGGCGCGCGAGGAGCTGCGCAGGCTCGGCGAGGATACGCTCACCTCCGCCCGCGTTCTGGCCGAGCGCCCGGCGCTGCAACGTTTGTTGACCGAAGGCCGCTCGGACGCCCTGGAGCCGGTCCTGCGCCGCTTCTGCCAGACGAGCGGCATCGATTCGTGCGCGGTGCTGAGCGGATCGACGCTCCTGGCCCAGGTCGGCACGCCGCTCCCCTGGTCGGGACTGCTCGCCGCCAGCGCCGAGCAGGGCGAACAATTCTTCGCGCTGGCGCCCGCCCTCAAGACCGCCGTGCAGGGCGCCGTCGCACCCGTTGCGCTGCAGGGGCCCGGCCCGATCCTCACGCCGCTGACGCCGAACGAGACAAAGGTCGCTGTGGCGCGTTTGCTGGATGGCAAGCTGGCCGCGAGCCTGTCGGCGCGCGCCGGTGTCGAGATCCGCCTGATCGACTACCGCAGCTTTTCCGATGCACCCGTCGGGGACTTCACGGCGCTGCACAGCGCAGGCCTCGCCGATGGCCGTTCCGCGGCGGACCGCATCGATCCGCAGCGGCTGTATGCGGCGAGCGTGCCGGTATTCGCGTCTACGGGCGAGGCCATTGCCCTGATCGAGGCGCGCCTGCCGACACAGGAGAGCGACAACATCGTGCGGCAACTCGTCCGCCGCCTGCTGATCACCGCGATTGTCCTTGCGATCCTCGCGGTCGCCGCGGGCATCCTGATGGGCCAGCGCGTCGCGGGCCCGGTCGAAGCGCTGAAAGAAGCGGCGGTACGGCTCGGACAAGGCGACTTCTCGACGTCCATCCCGGTCGGCGGCACCGCCGAGGTCACGCAGCTGGCCACCACCATGGAGGACATGCGCCACAACCTCGTCGATCTCACCGACACGCTGCGGCGGCGGGAGGCCCAGGCGCAGGCGATGCTCGGCGGCATCTCGCACGAGTTCCGCACGCCCCTCGCCGCCCAGCTCGCCTCCATCGAATTGCTGCGCGCGGGCCTGGGCTCGATGACGGTGGAGCAAAGCGCGGAGCTGGTGCTGTCGCTCGAGCGCGGTGTGCTGCGCCTGACACGGCTGATCGACAACCTGCTCGAGAACGTGCGCATCGAATCCGGACAATTGAACATCCGCCGCCAGGACGTCTCGCTGGCCCGGGTCGTCGAGGAGGCGCGCGCAATGGTGGGCGCGTTGCTGGAGCAGCGCCATCAAACGCTGGAGGTCTCCATCCCGCAGGATCTGCCGCTGATCGACGGCGACGAACAGCGTCTCGCGCAGGTGTTCGTGAACCTGCTGGCCAACGCCAACAAGTTCGCGCCGGAGAACAGCACCATCCGCGTCGGCGCGCAGCAGGAAGGGGCTGTGGTCTATGCGTGGGTGGAGGATGAAGGACCGGGCTCGCCGGGCATCGCGAGCGGCGCGATCTTCGAGCGCTTCAATCGCGGCGGCCAGCAGGAGCCGCGGCAAAGCGGCCTGGGATTGGGATTGTGGATCAGCAAATCGATCGTGGAACGGCACGGCGGCAGCATCACCGCCCAGCGCACGCCCGGGCAGCGCACCCGGTTTACCCTGACACTGCCGGTCGACGCGGGGTTATCGGGCCCGGGCACGCCGCCGACCGGCGCGCAAGACACTTGAGCGGAGCGCACACGTGAAGGTACTCATTGCCGACGACGACGCCGACCTGGTAGGACTCATCGCCTTTACGCTCACCCAGGCCGGTTATCTCGTCGTGAAGGCGACCGATGGACCGAGCGCGGTGCAGGCATTCGAGCGCGAGACGCCCGAGCTGGTCGTGCTCGACATCAATATGCCGGGGCTGAGCGGCTTCCAGGTGTGCCAGCGGATCCGCAGCCGCTCGCAGGTGCCGATCATGATGCTCACCGCGCGCGGCGAGGAGGAAGACCTGGTGCGGGCCCTGGAGCTGGGCGCCGACGACTACCTCACCAAACCATTCAGCCCGCGAACCCTGCTGGCCCGCGCCAAGGCCGTCCTGCGCCGCGCCGGCACCGAGAGCACCGCACCGCTCTCGGTGGGCCGCATCACGCTGAATCTGGAAGAGCACACCGTACAGGTCGATGAGGGCGCGCCGGTTCACCTGACGAAGCTCGAAGTGCGGCTGCTGCAGATGCTGCTGGCGCAGGCCGGGCGCACCGTCAACTCCGATCGTTTGTTGGCCCACGTCTGGGGCCATCGCGGCTCGGGCGATCGCCAGCTGCTCAAACAACTCGTGCATCGGCTGCGCCACAAGATCGAAGCTAACCCGGCGCAGCCGCAGCTGCTGCAGACCGGCCCGGGACCTGGATACCGGCTGACGCCGGAATGAAGTGGATCCTGAGGCGCCTTGCCGCCGCGTGAAGCGCTTGTATCCCTTGCAGCCGTCGCTGCAAGTTTTCGCATCTACCCGCCTCGTTGGAGCACGGCCGGCGCCGCCCGGGGCCCGGCGGCTTCCACCGATATTGGCATAGGCCCTGCATCGCACACTGTCGTCACGGACGTCCCCCAGTTGCACGGAGGCTTTTCTTTCCAAACAGGAGACAGTGATGGGCAGCAACTCCACCGGCCAAGGCCAAAGCTCGAACACCCGCAGCGATCGCAACACCGGCGAGTCGGACCGCAACCGCAGCCAGCAGGCGCAAAGCGGCAGCGACACCGAGGACATGTACGAGGAAGGAAGCTCGGACTCTTCGAGCGAGCGCTCGAGCGGCGAGCGTGAGCTTTCCGCACGCGGCGGCGATCGCGAGGATCGCGAATCCAGCCGCGGCGGCGGCCAGGGACAGGGCAAGCAGAACAATCCCGGAAATTTCGCCAACGACCGCGAGCGGGCGCGCGAAGCGGGACGCAGGGGCGGTCAATCCTGAGGCACGGTCTCAGTTGCCGGCCGATGGCGGCGTCATCGGCCGGTTCTTTGCGCCCATTGCAGTCACGCGCGCGATTCACGCGCGATATTGCCGTGCCGGGACCGTAGCGAGTGAAAAGAACGCACAATAAATAGGGGCTACTAGCGTAGCCCCCAGTGGTTGTTACTTCCTTGCCACCGGTGAAGATGGGCAGTAGTGACTTCCACGGTCCTATCGTGCGCTTGCACGCGCCTCCCAACAATGCGTAGCGTCCGATCCCCCGGTCGGAGCGTTCCTACGTCGGCGTTTGTCATTGTTGCCGCGCCTGGTGCGCCGTGGATCGGAGCGCGGCGCGGCAACTCATGCGCCGGTCGAGCGCCGCGATGGCCTCGCAGGCGTTGATCGCCGAGCGCACGCCGGTCGCCGTCTCGAACGGACGTTCCGATCCTTCCAGGAGCCGGCGCGCACGCGCCGCGTCGAGGCGCCGGTCGCGCGCATGCAGCAGGGCGACCATCGCGGACACTTCCGCGGCGGCAAGCGAGCTGCCCGAGGCGGCGTCGTAGTGCCCGGCAGGTGTCAGCGTAAAAATGTCTTCGCCCGGCGCCGTGATCAAGCCGCGGCGCCGGCTGCGCGCCTCGCTGGTCTCCACGCCGATCACGTCCTCGATGTCGATCGGGAACCCGCCCTTGGCGGGCGGCGCGGCGCCGACAAAAATGATCCCGGCGCGCTGCGCGCTGCGCACCAGGCGCGTCAACAGAGGGTCGTCGGGGCCGGCCAGGCTGAGATTCACGATGTCCGCGCGCGCCTCGATCGCCGCGGCCAGAGCGCGCGCAAGCGTAAACGTGTTGCACGACGCGGCGTCCTTGGCGGCGGTTTCCCAGCAGGCCTTGTAAGCCAGCAAACCGACCTCGGGAGCGATACCGACGATCCCGACGTTGTTGTTGGCGACCGCGGCGATGACGCCCGCAACGGCGGTTCCATGACGGTCGCGGCGAAACTGCGTGGCATCGTCGTCGACGAAATTGCGCGACTCCGCGATGCGTCCCTGCAGATCGGCATGATCCACGGCGACCCCCGTATCGATGACCGCCACGCGCACGCCTCGCCCCAACGACCAGCGCTGCGCTTCCGGCACCGCCAGCTCATCGAGATTGCGCTGCAGGCCCGCATACGTGTCGTTGTAGTGCGTCGTGGTGCTGGAGGTTGTCTGAGTGGAGAACGACTCGAGCGCTTGCGCGGATTCCACGCGCGGATCATGGCGCAGGTCCGCCAGCAGCAAGTTCCTGTCGGTCTGTTCCCCGATGCGATACACCAGGCAGTACACATTCAGCACCGTGATCGGCCACTCCGCCACCGGCTGCAAGCGATACTGGTCGGCCAGCGCGCGCGCCTGACTGCGTGCCTCGCGGCTGGCAGTATAGGAAGGGACTCCGCTGTAGCCGCGCGGCGTCGATCCCACGCCCAACGCGGCGGCATTCACGGCGTTGCGCACGGTAACGACCACGTGCCGCTGCGGGCTCGAGCGGGCTTCGGCGGGCAGCCAGCCGGCGGCAGCGTCCTGCCGGGGCGTCATTGTCGTGCAGCCCGCAACCAGCAAAGCGAGCGGCGCCAGGAGGGTCGACGCGCGGTTCATTGCCGCTGCTCGGGAGGAGACTGGGGTTCGGCGAACAGTACGCCCTGCGTCGCGCGCAACCGCGCGAGCACGGCGCCCACGTCCTCTTGTTTGTTCTCGAGCGCGAGCGTGTAGACGCCCGCCTCCGAGGGTCCCGCCGCAACCGTGGCGGGAATGGAAGCCAGCAATGCCTGCACTTCCCCGACCGTCATCGCCGGCGCAAACACGACACGCACGTGCGCGGCGCCGGTCCAACGCTGCGCGGGCGAGCTCAAGGTCGTGAATCGCGGCGCCTGCATCTGCGAGGCCTGCCACAGCAGAGCCCCAAGCACGCCGAGGCCGATGGACTGCAGCAATACCGCGGCTGCCAGCCAGCGGACGAACACCGGCCGCGCCGCAAGCGGCGTGGCCGGTCCCCGGGGCTCGTCCAGCTGCGATGGCAGCTCACGCTCGAGCTCATCGATGCGCGACACCAGTTTCTGCAAGCCGGGTTGCGGAGCGTGCTCGACGGTCGGCGCGCTGCTTACCAGCTCACGCAGCCGCGCCTCGCGCCGCTCGTCCGCCGCGCAGATGCGGCACTCCTGCAGATGCCGCTGCACGCGCAGGCTGTCCTGCTCCGACAGCGTACCCGCCACGAACCAGGGCAGAAGCCGCGCCGCTTCGCGCTCGCAGGTCGATTCCATCACCTCATCGGGCGGCAACTCATCGGTCATCTTCACTCCACGCTCCAGCCGGCCAGGCCCGGCAACAAAGTCTTCAGCTTGCGCCGCGCATGAAACATGCGGGTTTTGACGGTATTGACGGGACATTCGACAATAGCCGCGATCTCCTCGCAGCTGTGTCCCTGGTAGTACGTCAGTTCAAGGACCAGGCGCTGCTCGAGCGGGAGAACCTCAAGCGCACGCGCCAGCAGTTCACGCTGCTCCGCCTCCTCCAGGGGATCGTTGCCCGCAGTCCGGTCCTCGACGAATGCCTGTGCCGGCGGCTGCACGGCCGCATGGCGCAGGGCCTTGAGCGCCCGGCGGTAGGCGATGCCCATGATCCAGGTCGACACGCGCGAGCTTCCGCGGAACGCCTGCGCCTGCTGCCACACGATGAACAACGTATCGTTGACAATTTCCTGCACCACTTCGTACTGGCGGATGAAACGGCCGAGGAACCGCGCCAGGCGCCGGTGGTAGATGGCGTACAGCTCCGTCAGCGCTTCGCGATCCCGATGCCCGATCCGCTGGATCAGCGCGAACTCCTGCTCGTCCGAAATCGCCGGCGATTTGGCCTGTTTGCGCACACCCGGCGTCTTCATTCGGCAGCTCCCGCCGGGTGCGTAGCGGCGATGGAGCGGTGCGACGCACTACCGGGCGATTGTAAGTACCGTCCTACGGACCGGCGGTTCAATGGAGGGGCTTCAGGACGCTGCATGGGTTGACATAAGTCAATGAATCAAAACCGCCAACAGGCCGTGAGGGCCCACCGGCCATCGGCCGTCTGGGCATCGAACATCCTGCGGGCGGCCGGGTCGGTGCCGAAACGGGTCAGGTTCAGTTGCAGCTGGCGGACATTGAGCTCCAGACCGCCGCTCCAGGCCCAGTAGGACTGCGCGAAGAGATCCCGCAGGTCGTAGTGGCCCAGCCCCGCCGTCAGGCTGAACCCCCGCCACAAAGGTTGCCGGAAGGAGCTCTCATACGACCACTGATTGCCCCGGTCGAGGCGGCCGCTCGCGAACGAATACCGCAGGATGTCGGGCGCGAGCGCGATGGACAGCTTCACCCGGCTCTGGAAATTCAACGCCACCTGGATTTCATCGTAGTCGTCATAGTAGTAGCGGGAATACTGCCCCTCGCCACCATACAGGTAACGGGCATAGTGCGCGCTCGCGCTCCAGTCCGGCGCAAGGATCCACGCATGTCCAAGGTAGAGATTGACCTCCGAGCGATAGGCCCACTCGGGTTGGGAAAAGGCCATCGAGCCCCATGCGCCAGCAAACCAGCCCGCGGAGGTGCGCACGTGCACATCGCCTTGAGCCGCCGCGGCGTGGTCGGTCTGGGTCAAGCCTCGATAGATGTAATCAGTGGTCGCGACGACGCTGCCCCCCACCTCCGTCGCGAAGGCGCAGCCCGCGGCGCCCAACCACAGCGCGACGCTCAGGCCCGCCCGCAAAACCGCCCGGGCGTAACTTGTGGACCCCCGTTTCATATCCGCCGCCGATGGTTCCACACTCGGCGTCGCGGTGTCGACATTGGCCCCGGGCCCGCCCCCGACCTCAGATCAACGTAGCTACGAACACCGCCAGAATGGCCAGGGGACAGACATAGCGCAGCAGCCATACGCAAGTACGCTGCGCCAGGGGCGTGGTTTCGGTCAGCTCGCCTTCGACCAGGAGGCGGCTGGCGCGCCATCCCATGAATATGCTGCTGAGAAGCGCGCCGATCGGCAGCAGGATGTTCGATGACGCGTAATCCATCACGTCGAACAGGGTCTTCGACTTGAAGCCCGGCAGGAAGCCGAGCGGATGCCAATCGGAAAGGTAGTTGAACGAAAGCACCGAGCCGACGCCCAGCACCCACGCAGCCGCCGTCGTGCCCCATACCGCCGCGCCGCGCGAAAGTCCCCGGCGCTGGACCAGCCACGCGACCGTGGGCTCGAGCGAGGCGATGGACGGGATCAGCGCCGCCAGCACGAGCAGCAGGAAGAACAAACTGCCGATCAGCCGCCCGGCCGGCATCTCGGCGAAAGCGCGCGGCAGCACTTCGAACACGAGCTGCGAGCCTTGCGCAGGGTCCATGCCGTAGCCGAACACCAGCGGAAACACCATCAGCGTCGAAAGCAGCGAGACGAGCAGGATGGCGCCGGTAATCACGAACGAGGTCCGCACCAGCGAAGTTCCCGGCGCCACGTAAGCTCCGTAGGCGATCATCATCGCCTGCCCCACGCCCGTGGCGTAGAACGCCTGCCCGATCGCGGCGAGCACCACCTGAGCGTTGATCGCCGAGAAATCCGGCTGGAACGCGAAGGTAAGTCCACGCCGCACGTCGCCGGTCCATAGCGAGTACAGCACGAGAATCCCCAGCAGGAAGAGCAGCCCGGGCGCGCGGATCTTGTTCGCAAGCTCGATGCCGCGGTTGAGGCCGCGCGAGGAGATCACCGCCATGATCACCAGGAAGGCAATGTGCCACAGGCCGATCTCGAGCGGGTCCGCCAGAAAGGCCTTCCACAGGTCGCCGACTCCCTGAGGCCCTGCGGCCGAGAGCATGCCGAACGCGGCTTTGAAGGTATACGCCAACACCCATGCGGCGATGACGGTGTAGTAACCGACGATCAAAAAGGCCGCCAGCGCGCCCAGCACGCCGATGACATTCCATCGCGAGCTGAGCCCCAGCTCCGCCGCGACGGCGCCGGCGGCTTCAGGGGGACTGCGCCGCGAGCGCCGCCCCATGGCGAACTCCGCAACCAGGAGCGGCGTGGCAATGAACAGGCAGGCGGCGATGAAAACCAGGATGAACGCGCTGCCCCCGCTGCTGCCGGCCAGGTACGGAAACCGCCAGATGCTGCCGAGGCCGACCGCCGCCCCGGCCGCGCCGAGATAGAAGGCGAATCTCGACGACCAGCGGACCTGGGAGCCGGAAGACGATGAAGGCGCGTTGTTCTGCATTTGTTGGACCCTTGTATCGTTTATCGTTGCATGATCGTGCGCGTTTCGGCCGCGGCGATCATAAACGAAGATCGAGGACCCGTCAGAAGCGGAATCGGCCGGCGGAGCGGCGCGCCATGGAACAGCCAGTCCTGCTCAGGACTCCAGGCAGGGGAAATGGACCCGCGGCGGGAAGATTCGGTAAAAACGCCGCGGGTCAGGTTTGTTACTGGAAGCCGAACCGAACGTTCAGCCCATAGGGTCCTCGGCGCAGCCGGACGTCACGCCCGCGTCCGAGCCTATGGCGGCATGATCGTGGTCTGAAGAAAGGGGATATACGACGCTTCTTCTTCCGCGGGCGGATCCACCTTTCCGGTCAGGATCGGCTTGATCGGCAAGGCTTCCCTGTCCACTACGCGACCTTCCTTGATGACGCTGTGAATGCTGCGATAGTTTGCGGCTGCTTGCAGGGGATTTTTATCCAGGATCAGCAGGTCCGCGATCTTGCCTGGCTCGAGCGTACCCAGGTCCTTGTCCTTGCCGTACGCTAGAGCCACGTTCCTCGTCGCCGCCCGCAGCATCTCCATGGGCGGACAGCCCTTCTCCTCCATTGCACGGAACCAGGCAAAATGACCATAGCGCAGGTCGATGAGGCTGTCCTCGCCCGGCATTGCCGACCAGGTCTTGCCAACTGACTCCGCTTCGGGACCAAGAATCATCCCGTCGTTGGCCATCAGGAGCCGTGCGCCCGACCGAATGAGATTGCGCGCGTTGACATCGGAGGCCGCCCACATGGTGCGCGCGGTCTCGGAATCATTGGCCATGACCCAGTCGAAGCCCCGTTTCGTCCATGGAAAAATCACGGTGCCTGTCTTGCGCTCGGCCAGCAGCCGCAAAGTCGACTCCGGGATCGCGACCGGCCCGGTGATATTGGCGTGCTGAATGAGATCGCAACCGGCCTCGACTGCGATGCGCAGCCCCTCCACCGACATCGTATGGGCCTGCGCGGCGATGCCGGCGCGGTGCGCCTCCGCGACCATGGCAGACTGCGCCTCAGGAGAGAACGCCAGGAATGCCCCTACCGATCCGGGGGCGTGGTCGTTGGCGGCGTACTTGATGAAATCGACGCCCCTTGCGATGTAAGCACGCACCTCTTTGGCGACTCGATCCGGCGGCTGCCACATCAGGTGCCGTCCGACGTTCTCCGTCCAGATGGAATTGATGCGCCTCCTCAATGCAGACGAGGAGACTTCCAGCGCCTTGATGCTCATGTCCAGTGAGAACGGCCCATCGAGCCCAATGATGTTGCCTGCGCAGAACAGCCGGCTGCCCTGCACTTCACCTGCATTGATCCGGTCGCGCACCGCCATCAGGAATCTGCGCGGGCCATAAGTATCGAACACCGTCGTTAGGCCGTTTCTCAGCGCCAGCTGAGCCGATTCGGCGATGATGTCGTCGAACTGGCGCAAGTGCTGCGCCACGAGCTCCACGCTGCCTGCGACGCCGAACAGATGAACGTTGGCATTCATCAGACCGGGGATGATGTATTTGCCACGTGCGTCGATGAGCCTGGCGCCGCGCGGGTTGCCGAGATCATCGCGACGGCCGACGGCCTTGATCCGGCCTCCTTCGATCCAGATCGAGCGTCCCTCCAGCGGCTCGTCGGCACGGCCGTCGATTACGGTTGCGCCGGAGATCAGCAGCGATGCGCCCTGTTTCGTGAGCCGTTTGTCAGCGTCATCCTGGGGATGCGGTTGGTTCTCGCCAATCGCGACAGTTGACGCCGCTGCGACACCCACGGCTGCCGCCCGGGCAACGAATGCCCGACGTGTGAGCCGGTGAGGCTTCATCAGAATGCCTTACCGACCGAGATGCCCGCCGTACGCGGCTGGATATAAACGAAGCCGGAAGGATAGCCGGTCGCCAGAATGCCGCGCTCGTCCGCGACGTTGTTGACGAAAAGATTGACTGTCCACGAGTCATGGCGAACTCCGGCGCGCAAATCCGCTCTCGTGTAGCTCGGGAATAGTTGCGGCCCAGGTGCACCAATGGCGGGCGCCCGCTCGCCGATGTAGCTCAAGGCGCCACCGACGAAGGCGGTCATGCCGGCCAGCGGGAACTCTTGGTCCACGGAGAAATTTCCGGACACGCGGCTGCTGAAGGGCAAACGATCTCCAGCGCGCCGCGGCGTCGCCGCACCGGCGGGGAAGTTCTCGGTAAGCTCGGCTTCACCCAGCACTATCCACGCAGCAAGCACCAGTCCGCTCCACGGTCTCGACTCCACCGAAAGCTCCAGGCCCTGGCTTTTAGCCCGGCTGCCATTCACCAGATACGATCCGGACGGACCGATGACGTTAAGCTGAATGTCTTTCCAATCGATGTAGTAGAGCGAGGCGTCGAGCGAGAGCCTCTGATCGAGAAAATCGCCTTTGACGCCAACCTCGTAGTTGTGCGTCTTGTCCGGCAGATATTGGAACTGCGGCGCCGCCAGACCGTTGATGCCTCCAGCCCGATAGCCCGAAGCCATCCGTGCATACGCCATCAGGTCAGGCGAGATCTTGAGCCGCGGCGTCAGCAGGTACGTGAACGCATCGTTGTCGGCTTTCGTTCGCGGCACACTCAACGGCGAGGAGGCGCCCGGATAAAAGATCGGGACGAACGGACCGGTGTCGGTTGAGCGGGTGGAGTACTCGATCCGGCTCTGCCGGCCGCCGACCTGCACGTCGAACCGGTCGGTGAGATGGAAAGTGACGGAAGCGAATGCGGCCTGCTCTTTGAAGGTCGTCGGAACGGAGTGCCGGATCTCATCGCCCACGATCGCTCCGGTCGCCTGGTCCGCGGCGCGATAGTACTGCTGGAAGAACGAGTGGTCGTTCGTGTAGAAAGCGCCCAGCAGCCCTTCGATGCGTTCCGAGAGAGGCGCCGCGAGACGCACTTCCTGCGTGAACTTGCTGGTCCTGACGGTGTTGAACGCGGGCGACCCCTGCACGCCAAACACCGATTCCGTCAGCCCGCCGAGAAACAGCGTATTGTCGATCGAATCGGCGATCTCGTTGATGTTATATCCGGTGACGGACGTGAGATCGACGCGGCCCAGCTTGGCCGTGAGGTTGGCACTGTAGGCCTGCGCCTTGCGCTCATAGCCTCCGACGCCGCGCAACACGCTCTGCTCCAGATCGCCCAAGCCCGCATGGACGTACGTAAAGCCATCTCCCTTGCTTTCCTGAGCCATCGCGCTCATCTTCAAGGACAGGTTGTCCGACGGACGCCACAGCGCCGACAGCCGCCCGCCGCTGACGTCGGTGCGATTAACGTCGTCCTTGCCCGACTGGATATTGTCGATGTAGCCCGGATCGCGACGCGTGAACCCGCTCGCGAGGAACGCAAACGTATCGCCCAGCGGCACATTGATGGAACCGCGCACGTTATAGCCGAAGTCGCTGCCGCCTTGGACCGTGCTCACGCCGCCCTGGATGCGACCGTTCAAGGCCTCGGTCAAGGGGTCTGCCGTAACGAACTTCAACAAACCTCCCATGCTGCTCGCTCCGTACAGCGTGCCCTGCGGGCCGCGCAGGACCTCCACGCGCGTCAGATCGCCGGGATCGATGTCGGGCACCTGGTTGCCCCCGCCGATGGCGGTCGATCCTCCATAGGGCACATCGTCGACAGTGATCCCTACGCTCGGATTCGCGATGCCGGTCGTGATGCCGCGAATCGACAACGCTTGCGTCGATTGACCCGAGAGCGTCAAGGTCAGGCCCGGGATCTGCGTGAAGTAGTCCTGCAGCAGCAGCTTGTTGTCATTGACCAGTCGTGCGGCACTCAGTGCTGTTACCGGCACAGGAACATCCTGCAGACGCTCTACGCGCTTCTGCGCGGTAACGATGATTTCCTGAACCGGGGCGCCGGCGGAGCCCTCTCCGCGCGCGCGCTTCGCTGCGGAAGAAGATTTTTCCGGGAGATCCCGTTTCGAAGCGGTCTCCGATCGGACCAGATGCAAGGATCCGTTTGCAGCAGTCTCGGAAATCTTGACCGGTTCGTCCGCCGACGAGATCAGCAGCACTCCGCTCGGATCGGTCCGCAACGTCAGGCGGGTTCCCTCGATGAGCTTTCTGACGGCATCTTCCGACGACAGCGCGCCGCGCACGCCCTTGGTTTGCAGGCCCTTCAGCTGCTCCGGACGATAGACCAGCTCCACGCCGGATTGCCTCGCCAGCGTCTCCAGCGCAGCGGTGAGATCGCCGGCAGGAACATTGATGAGTTTTGTTTCCGCGGCGCAGATCTGGCCGACGAATAGGGCCGCCGTGAGGGCTGCCGCACGCAGCGCAGTGTTCTTGGGCATGAAGTTTTCCCCGAGTTGGGCTTGCGTATCGAAGCCGTGAACACCGGGACGCAACAGTCGTAAAAATCCCCCCGCCTTCGCGGCAAAATCGGCCGCCGCCGCGCTCGGCCGCAAGTGGAATCAGCGTCTCGACAGGACGATGCGCTCGCCGTCGCGGTCCGCGCGGATCGGAAAGCCCTGCTCCAGGACCCGCACGAACGCTTCAAGGTTCGTCAGGCGCAGGTTCCCGCCGATGCGCAGATCCGCAAGCGCCGGATCAGCGAGCACGAGCTGACGCTCGTTGTAGCGGTTGAACTCGGCAACCGCGTCGGCCAGCGCCGTATCGCGGAGCATGATGTAGCCCGAGCGCCAGCTCAGCGTCTGCTCGGCCCGTGGAACCGAGTTTTCCGTCACTAATACGCCCGCTGCACCGGCACGCGCGATATTGCCGGCGATCAACCGCACTGGAGCTGCGGAGCCCCGGCGCGACAAATCTTCGACACGCACGACACCTTCGGTAACCACGATCCGGACGTCGGCGATCCGTGCGCCGCCCGTCGCGTGCAGCACCGAGAACTTCGTGCCCACGGCCACGACTCGTTTGTTACCGGCGCGCACCACGAAAGGCCGCGCGGGATCCTTCGCCACATCGAAGAAAGCCTCGCCGCGATCCAGATCGATGCGACGCTCGGCGGCACCGAGAGCCACGTGGATCCTGCTGTCGGTGTTCAGCGTGACCTGCGAGCCGTCCGCCAGGTGCACGGCCTGCATGTCGCCAATGGCGGTGCGATAGGTGTTCGCGCCGCTCGTGAGGTAGTGCCACCCCATGCCGGAAACCGCCGCGAGCAGGACGGCAGCCGTCAACAAAGATTTGATTCCGGAGGGCTGCGGGACCATCGCGTGACTGCCGTGCGCAACGTCGCTCGCCGCACGCGCAGCTCCGGGTTTGATCTCGAACCCGTTCCCGCCAGGACCGTCAGGAGCATCCGCCGCCGATGCCACCTTCGGCCGCCGTTCGACCAAGGGCGAAATCCGCCATTGGCCGGGCGGTGGAATGGTCCCGGCCGGCACGCCTGCACCCAGGGCCTGCAGCCGGTCGGCGTGCTGCCAGATACTCTTGAGGCGGATGACGGCGACGCGGTGCGCAGCGGACTCGTTCTGCCAATCGCGGAAGGCCACCTCGTCGCCCTCGGTCCAGGTTCCGCCGTCGCGCCGGGCCAGCGAGTCGGCGGCGACGCGCTCGACCTCGCGGCTGTCCCGCAACTTGTCCGCGCCGCTATCCATGATCCGACTCGCTTTCCGAAAGGTCCGCCGCCGCGTCCGACTCATCGCCCGCACCTTCCAGCAGAGCCCGCGCCAGCAGGCGCATCCCGCGCGACACCTGCTTCTCCACCGCTTTCTCCTGAATGCCGAGCCGCGCCGCCACCTCTTTTTGCGGCAACTGCTCGACTTTGCGCAGCCACGTCACCTCGCGGCATTTCGGCGGCAAACTGTCGAACGCGTGCGCGAGCCTGCCAAGCTCCTGGTGCGCCGTAAGCCGCAGCTCGGGAGACAGGTCATCCACCAGGACGTTCAACGAATCCAAATCCCCCCGTGTGCCGATGAAAATGATCCGGCTGCGCCGCAGCCGGTCCACCATCAAGTGACGGGCGGAGGTGAACAGGAACGCCTTGGGCGCCGACGGCAGCGCGCGCATCGCCGACTCGAGCACTCGCGCATAGATCTCCTGGCGCAGGTCCGCAATCTCGTCGCGATTCGGCCAGACACGTGCGAGGTAGCGCATGAGCGATCGCTCATGCGCCAGGATCTCGCGGGCGAACCATCGGTCCAGAACGTCGTCCATCGGCGCCACGATACGCCTGGGAAAGACGGGGGTGTGTGGAATTTATTTTCGGATCGGCGGGGGGATTTTTTCGGCTGTTGCGTCCTGGCTATGTTGCGCGCGGATAAAAGAAGAGCCCGGCATGCCCAGGAGCTCGTTTCAACTAAAAGAAGCCGTGCAGCTCGATGAACGTGAACCGGCGGTTCTGCACGTCGCTTTGGGGGATGCCGTCGTAGTAGCGGTGCCCCACGCGCAGCTGAACGAATGGGAGCGGCGTAAGCTCATACACCAGGCTGTAGCGATTCTGCTCGTCCTCGTCCACGTCGCGGTCCGGCTCGAAGAACTCCGCCGTCAGCTTGAGGTTGTGACCGGTCCGTATGGACCAGTTGACTTCGCCCAGCGCGGCGCCGAGCGTGCGCGTGCCCGCTGCAAACCCCTCGTCTTTCACCAAGTCCACCTCGCCCAGCCAGGCGAGCGGGCCGGTATGGAGGCCGGCAAACAAACCACCCATACGCCGATCGCCGGCCTCGGAGTCGGTGAACGACGCCGCGACGCCGACGCGCCAATTCGATTGCAGCAGGATGGCCTGCGCGGTGGCCTGGTGACCCGAGCCCGTGCCGGAATTGCCCGAACCATTGGCCACGGCGAGCTGCGCCGACCAGCGCGAGTTCTCGTAGCCGACTTCGAAGCCGGTATCGGGCGCCGCCATGTTGATGCCCGAGGTCTGCCGCACGAAGGACGTGTTGTCCTGCAGCCGCCACCCGAACGGCAGATAGAATTTGCCGCCCTTCGCGTACCAGCCATTGTTCTGGTTGCCATAGCGCACATACGCTTCCTGCGTTTGTGAGTTGCCCGGCGCGACCAGCTGGTCCAGATACACGCCGAGCTTGTCGGCGATCACGGTAACTTCACCATAGACGCGCATCTGGTCGAGCGCGAACTCGTGCTGGCTGTCCTGGTTGGGAATCTCGGTGTTCGACCAACCGGTGCGCAAGTCTCCGCCGAGGCGCACGAGCTCGGCGACTTTGCCGGTCCAGACCTCCGCCTTGTCGACCGTGTGCGCCGGGAGGCCGGTCTTTGCGAAGGCGATGCCGAAGTCATTGCGCAGTCCGCCGCCCGTCGGATTGACGTGGCAGGCGACGCATTTGAGATCCTGCCGCACGGCGAGGTAGGGTTCCGCCATCGCAGCCTGTCCGGCCGCCAGGAGCAACAAACCAAACCCCGCGAGCGCCCATCGCCGGGCTGTATCCATGCGGCTCATTGAGAGGCCTCCACCGTAAATGTCGCGACGACCCGCTCGCTGCCGTCGACGGCGCCGGCCAGGCGCTGCCCGTTCAGATCGCTGAAGCCGGCGCCGGCCTGATTGCTGAGCACGATCCGATACCGGCCCGGCGCCAACGGCTGCTGTAGCGTCAGGAGCACGGCCTGCGGATTCACCGCAGGTACCGAGACCGCCGCGGGCATCGCGACTGCGCCCGCCGCCGCGTCGGCGGACTCCACGCGCTCCAAACGAACCGCCGTGGCATCGGCCCGCGTCGCATCCAGCTCGTGATTGAAGCCGAGCATGATCTGGCGAGGCGCCGAAGTAACTGCATCGCCATCGGCGGGCACCATCGTGTCGAGCTGGAACGCCGCGGCATCCGCGGACGATGATCCGGCGGCAGCCGAGCGCTGCGCGCCGTTGGTGATCCATTGGCGGATGACGGCGATCGTATCCGCCGAAAGATACGGGCCGCCGAACGGCATGCGCGCGCCGACGGCCGCGGTACCTTCGAGCTTCTGGATGATGTAGCTGCTGCCCGGATTGCCGGGATTCACGCGCAGCAGCGACGACACTTCCTGGCTGGCCACGCCCACGAGCATGTTGTAACTGTTGGCCGCATCGAGCCGCAGGCCCTGCGGCGCGTTCGCGCCGGCGTGACAAACAGAGCAGATCGGAGTGAACACGTGCGCCTGGATGGAGTCGAAGGTCGCGACCAGCGGACCCTGCCCGGCCTCATCGAGCGGCCGCCCGCTGGCGTCGAGGCCTTCCCCGTTGCCGGCGCAGCCGCCGAGCAGCCAGGCAGCAACAAACGAAAGCGCGGCGATGGCGGGGATTTTTCGCATGCGAGCGCGGATCGTAGACGCGGAAAATGACGGCCGCAATCGCCAAAAATTATTTTTTTGCGCCTTGAACCCCGCGCGCGACCCGCGACACTCACTGCAAATCCGTGAACCAAACCGTGAACGATACAGACGGTAGCGGTGTATGCTCTCGATCCTGATCGGCCATTCCTACTTCCTGCGCTTCGATCGCAAACAGCTCGAGCGCGCCAAGCCTTATCCCCCGCTCGCCACGCTGCAAACGGCCGCCCTGCTGCGTCAGGCCGGCCACCAGATCTCGCTGTTCGATGCGATGCTCGCGGAAGGCACCGGCGAATATGAGCGGCAGCTGACGGCGGCACGGCCCCGGCTGGTGCTGTTCTACGAGGACAATTTCAACTATCTGAGCAAAATGTGCCTGGGCCGGATGCGCCAGGCCGCCTGCGAAATGATCGCGGCGGCGCGCCGGGCCGGCTGCGCCGTCATCGTCGCGGGCTCGGACGCCTCGGATGCGCCTCAGACCTATCTGGCATCCGGCGCGGACGTTGTTTTGCAAGGCGAAGGTCTCCCGGCGCTGCTGGCCCTCACCGCGCGCTTCGATGCCGCTCCCGGCACGCCGCTGGCAACATTGGCACAAGGATTGGGCGGCGTCGCCTGGCTGAAGGATGGCCACGTTCACTTTGAAAAGAATTCAGGCCCGCCGCGCGGCTTACCCCAGCTTCAGCCGCCCGCTCCGGCCTGGGACCTGATCGACGTCGAGCGCTATCGCGCCGTTTGGCGGCGCGCGCACGGTTTCTTCAGCCTCAACATGGCCGCCTCGCGCGGCTGCTCGTTCCGCTGCAACTGGTGTGCGAAACCGATCTGGGGCAATCAGTACTTGCAGCGCCGGCCCGGCGAGGTCGCGGCGGAGATGGCGTACCTCAAACGAACGCTGCGGCCCGACCATATCTGGTTCGCGGACGACATTTTCGGCTTCCGGGTCGACTGGATCGCCGAGCTTGCAGCGGCCGCACGCGCAGCGGATGGCATCGTGCCCTTCACGATCCAGACCCGCGCCGATCTGATCGGCGCGCGCATGGCGCAGGCGCTCAAGGAAGCCGGCTGCGTGGAAGCCTGGCTCGGCGCGGAAAGCGGCAGCCAGCGCATCCTGGACGCCATGAACAAAGGAACCACGATCGAGGAGATCCTCGCCGCCCGCGCGCGTTTCAGGGATCAGGGCATCCGCGTCGGATTCTTCATCCAGCTCGGTTACCTCGGCGAGGAGCTGGAGGACATCCTCGCCACGCGCGATCTCATCGACCGGGCGCAGCCGGACGACATCGGCGTCAGCGTGTCTTACCCGCTGCCCGGCACCAAGTTCTACGACAAGGTCAAGGAACAGTTGCAAGAGAAAACCCACTGGAGCGAGAGCGACGACCTGGAGATGATGTTCCAGGGCACCTATCGCTCGGATTTCTACCGTTCGATACGCGACCTGCTGCACGACCAGGTGAAGCTGGAACAAACGAGAGGCCGGCCGGCGGTCGATGACCGCCTGCGCGCGCGCGCGCATATCCAGCGGCGCTGGGAGCTGCTGACGAAGGGCGAGCGGGACTTCCGGACCGCGGAAGTGGTGCGGCTGGAGGCGGCGCAAGGACGCTGAGCCGGCTAACTTTTGTGGCGTCCCCACTCCAACAGACCGCGCAGCGCCCTGGCGCCTTCACCGGCATCGCTCGCCCGGCGCAGCTCGAAGGCGGCGACCCGGGAAATCGCGCGCTCGAATGTCTTCCAGCCCGGCAGGCTGGACGCATAGTCCTGCTCCTTGCGCAGTCTGTTCAGCCCATCCGCCGCGCTCAAAGGCACCAGCACTTCGGCGCCAGCCACTTTCTTCCGCGAGACGAACACCAAGCCCACGATCCGCGGCGCCGCGCTCGCCGGGCGGTAGCCCTTCCGCCGGACATCGACTTCGAGTTTCGCTACGCCGCTGCGCCTGCGGATGATCGGCGAACGACGCACACGCCTCACCGACGACGCACGATCGAGCAATCGCAATGCATCGCGCCGCAGGTGCAGAAAATTCGCGATGCCCGCCGCCAACAAACTTCGCGGCTCCACGAACACCGCATCTTCGGCGACGAAGTCCAGCCCCTCGGCCATGCACTGCAAAGCCAGCGTCGATTTGCCCACGCCGCTCTCCCCCAGCAGCAGCATCCCGCTTCCTTCGGAGCTGACGCAGCCGGCGTGCAGCGGCATGAGGCCCTGGCTGCGGCTCGCCAGCGTGAACACGGCGAACTCGAGCACCTCGTAACGGGCGTGGTAGGGAAAGCGCCGCAACAGGTCGCGGGAGATCGCCACCAGGGCCGTGCGCGCCTGCGGATAAACGACCGCGAAATTCGCCGCATCCATTCCACCGCAGATCATCCCGGCCCCGCCCTGCATGCGCATCGGCGGCGGCTCGCGCACCGCGTAACGCCCGCCCTCGGTCAAACGCAGCTCGATACGGAAAGACGTCGCGGGTTGCGCCAACCGCAGAGGACGCAGTCCGGCGTACGCGGCGTCCACCAGCCGCAACAGCGCTCGGCTGTCGCTGTCGAATTCGAACATCCCCCCCAGCAGGTGCAGCCGGCGGCGGCCGGCGCTGACGAAGCGCTCGTTGAAAGGATCACGCATGGAGGTCGGTTCCGCCCTGATGTTTTTGTCCGGGCCTATGATAGGGTGGCGGCGAGTGGATTCACAGAAACTCATGCCGGCCGCGAAGCCGGCGGTGTCCTATGAGCCGCACCGATCCACCATTGCCGCCGCTCGGCACGATCGAAGCAGCCTTGCACGAGACGACGGAGAGGCTCGCGCGCGAGATCTCCCAGCCGACCCGCTCGCCGCCGCAGTGGAGTGAGTTCGAGTGGAGGATCGCCGAGGCGGCGGCGGTACTGCAGGGGATCACGGCGCTCCTGGCCAATCGCCTCGAGTGGCGCGGTCCCGACCGCTGGACGGCGTTTCTCACCGAACAGAAGCGCCAGACGCTGCTGCGGCAGCAACGCGTCGCGCAATGGCTCGAACGGATCGATTCACACGCATGGCATGCGGGCGTGCCGCTGGTCGCGCTCAAAGGCGCGGCGTTGTGCCGGCTCGGTCTGTACCCCGCGGGTGATCGGCCGATGAGCGACATCGATCTGCTCGTCCGGCCGGCCGCGGCGGATGCCGTTGCCCGCCTGCTCGCGGAGCTCGGCTATCACGAGGGTACAGCCACGGATCGCCATCGGGTATTCGAGACCCGCGCCCCCGAGGCGGTGATCCGGTTCGGCGAGCACATCGACAACCCGCTCAAGATCGAGCTGCACACCCGCATCGCCGAACGTTTGCCAGTGGCGGAGACGGACATCACCGCGCTGGAGTTCCCGCCGCAGGCGCACGCCGGCATCAATTCCTATCCTTCGATCGCGGCTGCGATGCGCCATCTCCTCCTGCACATGGCCAACAACATGCGGGCGCGCGCGCTGCGATTCGGGCAAATGCATGACGTGGCGCTGGTCGCGGCGCGCATGGACGCGGGCGACTGGGAGGAATTGCTCCGGCACGGCGTGGACGCGCGCGGGCTCTGGTGGGCATTCGCGCCGCTCACGCTGACGGCCCGTTACTATCCAAACGTCATCCCGCAGGCGGCCGTCGAGACGGCAGCCGTCGGGTGTCCGCGGCTCCTGCGCCGTGTTGCGCGGCGACACCGGCTGGTGGATGTGTCCTGGTCGAAGATCCGCATCCAGGCCTTTCCGGGCATCGAATGGTCGAAATCACCGCGCGAAGCACTGCAATTCATGGCCAGCCGCGCGGCGCCGAGCCGCTCGGCGCTCGACGAGCTGCATGCCGTCGCGGTGAAACGCCCCTACTCGAAGGCGACGCCGTGGTACGGGCTGTCGCACATCAACCGGATCGCGCGCTGGGTCTTCACCAACCCGCCGCGCGTTCAGGCCATCTATCCGATCAAGATCGTGCTCGGAATCCAGCCGCCGTGAGCGCGCTCATCGCACGTCCGGTGTGCTGTGGGCGCATCGTGCCTCGCACGTTGCCATGAACGAGCAGGACTATGCGCAGATCACCGCAGCCTGCGATCGCATGCTGCGCGCGGCCGATACCAGCGTGGAGCGCATCGCGATCCCTGCGCTGCACGTCATCAATGAGCACCCTGCTTCGATCGCTCCATACGCTTCGATACTGCGGCCCGCATCCGCCGAGCCAAAGGCCACGCCCGCCAGCCCGTTGCGCACTCCGGTGCGCGTGGTCCGCGCGCTCCTGCGCTCGGCACTTGCCGCGCCACCGCTGCTGCCGCTGCTGCCGGAACGGGAACGCGCCGTCGACGCGCTGATCGTCTCCCACGTGGGAAATCGCGCACTGCTGGGCGTCAGCGACGATTTCTATTTCGGCGCGATGCAGCGTCTGCTGCTCGACCGCGGCGCGACATCGGCGCTGGTGCTGGTGAATCATCTCTACGATGAAGATCCTCGATACTCGCGCGTGATACGCCCATTTCCGGCGGCGCGCGTGCTGCTCCCGCGCACCGTCACATCCGGCGTCGAAGCGGGAATCTGGCGTCGATGCTGGACGGCACGCGCGCAGCTGAGGCATGCGGCGCGCTCCACGGACGCTCCCGTCGACCGGGCGGTAGCCCTGATTGCCAGCCGCCGCGCGCTTTCCTCCGATACCGCCGCGAACCTGCGCCTGCTCGCGCACGTAAGCGGGATCTGCGCCCTGTTGAAACCCCGCATCGTCATGACCCCCTACGAAGGCGATGCAGCGGAGCGCATGGTCTGGCTGGCCGCGCGTCACGCGGGCCGGCGGCCGCTGTGCGTCGGCTATCAACATACGCGGGTCCTGCCGCGCGCCCATGCCCTCCGACGCTCTCTTCAGATTCCCGGAATCGATTGCGACCCGGACGTCATCCTGACGCTGGGCGAGATCCCGCATGCGATGCTCGGCGCGAGCCCGGGCCTCGGCCCGGTTCGTTTGATCACTTACGGCTCGCACCGGCGCGCCGCATTGGGGGACACGGTGCCGTGGAGCGAGCGGGGGCAGCTGTGCCTCGTTCTTCCAGACGGCGACGCGCGCGAACGCACGATCCTGTTCGAGTTCGCGGTGGCTTGTGCCCGTCGGATACCTGAGTTGATGTTCGCCTTGCGCCCGCACCCGGGCTTCGATCCCGCCGCGCTACAAACGGGAAGCCGCGTGTCCCGCGGCGGGCTTCCCGCCAACGTGACGATTTCGACGGGCAGGACGCTCGCCGAGGATTGCGCGCGGGCGCGCTATTGTCTCTATCGGGGCTCCTCGGCCGCGATGCATGCCGTTCTGGCGGGCGTCAAACCGTTCTATCTGACGCGCACCGCAGAGTTGACGTTCGATCCGCTGTTCGCGCTGTCCGAGTGGCGCAAGATCGTGACGACACCGGAGGAATTCTCCGCGCTCGTGCGCAGTGGGGACGGGTCGGTCATCGCGGCCCGGCAGGCCTGGAGCTGGTGTGACCGATATATCTCTGCAGTGAGGCCGGCCGCTTTGGATGAGCTGTTGAGCCTCATTTGACACGCCCGCCGGGCCACAGTCGCCGGCCCAGCAGGCGCTCCAGCTCGGCGATGTCGGCGGCGAAGTGGCGTTCGAGCTCCGCCCGAAACGCCGCGGGAAGCGCGCGTTTGGGCCGCGGCGCTCGATTGAAACGCCGGGCGAGCCCGGCGGGCCGCAGGCCGGCCGCGCGGAACACGGGTCGCAGCGGAGCGTACAAAGATCGCAGCCACGGCGGCGGATCGCGCAGCATGCGCTCGAGGCGCAGTGAGCGCGGCCCGACCACGGGATTGACGACCGGAAACGAGCCCGGGATATCGGGCTTCAGGTTCAGGAACCGCAGAATCTGCGCATAGTGGCGCCGCGGCGCCGCGAAGAACTCCTCGTAAATGACGAAGTGGCGCTGAGCCTCGGGCACGTGGTCCAGCACCCGCCGCACCTGCGGCGCGTAGCGGTAGATCTCGCCATATTGGAGCGTGGCGGGATCGGGCCAGCGCGGCGGCAGCCGCTCGCCGGCCAGTCGCGCCGCCTGCGCATGCCAGGCCTCCTCGAAATCCGCGATGTTCTCGTGCCCATAGCCCCAGCGCGCCGAATGCAGCGAATGCGCCGCGTCGACCGGGTGGCGCAGCATCACGATGATCTTCGCGCGCGGGTTGTGGGCCATGATGCGCTCGATCGCGACCTTGGAATACAGGTACATCGTCGAGGCCTCGCCGGTGAGGCACCCGGGCGGGGCCGAGGCGAACAGCGCTTCGTAAGCCTCACGGTCGTACACGCCGCCGGCGGTCTTAAGATCGGAGCAGAAATACTTCGGCTCCTTCATGGGCGGCATGAACACGGAGGAATGCTGCGACAGGTAGGCGAACAGGGCGGTCGTCCCGCATTTCGCGGCGCCTGCGATGAAGAAGTCCGGCCGGGCGGTCATGCCATCGATTCCAGCGTTTGGCCGAGGGGTCCGGTCTCATTGTAAGATGCCCGCCGCTCTTTTCGGCAACCAGGTCGACAATCCGGCCGGCGATCCGGCCGACACTTTTCCGCGCGCTTTCGATCGACTCCCAGCATGCAGCCGCAATTGCACGACACCCGCGAAGCTTTCGACAGCGTCGCCGCCGACTATGACGGCCCGCGGGGCAACAACGCCTCGATCCAGGACATGCGCGCGGAAATGTGGCGCTGGCTGGATGCCACGTTCGCCGCGAACAGCCGCTTGATCGATCTCGGCTGCGGCACCGGCCTGGATGCCATCCGCATGGCACAGCGGGGGCATCACGTGACGGCCACCGACTGGTCGCCGCAGATGGTGCAACGGACTCGCCTGCGCGCCGAGCACGAGGGCGTCGCCGCTCGAGTGCGGGCCATCGCGCTGGGTGCGCAGGAGCTACAGGGCCTCGAGGGCGATGGAACCTACAACGGCGCCTATTCCGACCTCGGACCGCTCAACTGCGTGCCGGACCTGCCGAAGATGGCGCGCGAATGCGCCCGCCTGCTCAAGCCGGGCGGCGCGCTGGTGTTCACCGTGATCGGCCGCATCTGCCCCTGGGAAATCGCGCACTACGCGCGCCGGGGTGAATGGGCGCGCGCCAGGATCCGCTTCGCCCGCGGCTTCGTCCCCGTCGGCATGAACAAACGAACCGTCTGGACGCGCTACTACGGCCCGCGCGAGCTGTATCGGGCCTTCGCGCCGCAGTTCAAGCTCGCGCACTTTCGCGGCGTGTGCGTGTTCGCGCCGCCGCCATACCTCACTTGGGTCCGGGAAAGGCATCCGCGGCTGTACGAGCGCCTGTGGCGCCTCGACCGCCGGCTGGCCGGATGGCCGCTGCTGCGCGCGATGGGAGACCACTTCCTGATCGTGATGAAGAAGAGATGACTCAGGTCATCGTGCGCAGTCGCTCTGCCGACACCGGCTCGACGGCGCGGCCGGCCAGATAGGCGGCCACCTTGCCGGCGACTTCCCGCGCCGCGGCAGCATGCATGTCGGGCGATCCACCCGCGATGTGAGAGGTGAGGAATACGTTCGGGAGAGTACGCAGCGGATGCGATGCGGCGAGCGGCTCTTCCTCATAGGTGTCCAGGCACGCGAAGATATCGCCGCGCTTCAGGCGTGCGAGCAACGCACCCGGCTCGATCAAGGCCCCGCGCGCCACGTTGATGAGCAGCGCTCCCGAACGCAATTTCTCCAGCTCCGGCGCTCCCAGGCAATGCCGCGTATCTTTGTTCAGGCCCCGATGCAGCGAGACGATATCGGCGGCCAGGACCTCGTGCAGCGAAGCAGGCACGGCGCCGGCCTTGCGAATATCGGCTGGCGAGGCATGCTCCGAATAAACCAGCACGCGCACGCCGGCCTGCAGCAATCGCTCCGTGAAGGCGCGCGCGTTCGCGCCCCAGCCGACGAGGCCGGCTGTGGCGCCGCGAAGATCATGCACCCGCAAAGCGCCCGCGGCCGGCGCTTCGACCCAAGGTCCAGCCGTCCGCCAGAACCGCAGAAACAACGGCTCCAGCCCCGCGGCTTTGATCGCGGGCCGTACGCTCCGCGCCAGCCGGCGCAACGCTCCCTTGATACCAGGCGCCGCGGCGACCGCGCCCCAACCACCGCGGCGTAGCATCTCGTGAGAGGCGAACGCGCGTCGGCGTCCCAGCACCGCGAGTCCCAAGGCAAATTCCGCAACGCTGTCGGCGTAGGCCGCGCTCGCATTCACCAGCGCAATATCTCGCGCCAGCAGCGTTTCCGGCGCATGCCGCGCCAGTGAAAGCGCGACGAACCCCACGACGGCGAGGCCCGGCAGCTTGTCCAGGACATCCGGTGGCAGAGGCGGCGAGCCCCGACCCACGATGGCCGCGACAACTTCCGGCCGCGGGCCCACCGAAGCACGCACATCTTCGACCGACACCAGCCGGTAATGCGGCAGCAGGCGCGCCAGCGCCGGCTGCAGCTCGGCGGGTTGCGTCACCAGGATCGACGTACCGGCGACCTCGCGCGGGGATGGCGCGGCTTCGACCTGAGGGAGCTGCACGCGTCCGCTGAAGCCGTTCTCTATCAGCTCCGCGAGGAACAGCGACGGCGCGAGGGCGTCGATGCTGTGCGGCGGCTCCAACCTGCCGCGCAGCCCCTGTATGAACGCCTCGTGCTCCGCGGAGATGCTGCCGCTCATCAGCAGGCTCATGGCAGCATCGCCGGCCGGGAAGCGGCCCGCCGAGGACGATGGTGCTCTCACGAGCGTCGCGTCCTTCTCGATGACGAGCGCATCCGCCGTGACGGTGCACGTTTCGCCGGGGCTGTGGAACACGTACTCCTCGCGGCGCGCGCCGGCGTCATTGTTGCAAAGAAAGACGCCCTGCCCGCCGTCGCGCCAGCGCATGACCGCCGAGAAGGCGCTGGGCTCGGCCGTTCCGCCCGCGGCGGCCACCGCTGTCAGCTGCTCGGGAAGCCCGCCCATCATGAACACCAGCGCGTCCAGCGCATGAATGCCATTCGCGCCGAGCCAGGTGCGTGCGCCAAACAAAGGCGTCTTGCCGAACTCGGCCTTGTGGAACACTGCTTCGGCGTAGCGCCAGCCAGCCTTGCCGGCCCGCGCGCGCAGTTCGACTAGCGATTGGTAGAAGCGTCTATTGTGGCCGCCGACCGCAGTGAGACCGCGCGCACGGGCAACCTGCGCCAGCTCGCGTGCCTGCACGTACGAGGGAGCAATGGGCTTTTCTACGAACAAGTGTTTTCCGGCGTACAACGCGGCCAGGCCATATTCGTAATGCAGCTGCGCGCTGCCGAAGATGTAGACGGCATCGACATCCGAGCGCTCTACGGCAGCCAGGCCGTCGCCGCACTCTTCCAGGAAACGGAATTGACGCCGGGCCGCGGCGGTGCGCTCACGCTGCAGATCGCACACCCGCACCAGCACGACCTCGCCTCGATCGCGCAACCGGGCGAGCACCGGCAAATGCATCTGCGCCGCCGCCGGGCCCGCGCCGATGACCAGGACGCGAATCGGTCCAGCGGGCGCGGATCCGGCGGGCGTTGCGGTGGATAAGCTCATGCAGTCAGGTGCGCGTGCGCATCGGTCCGCTGATCGGTCCCCGGACCGATGACCTTGCCGCCGGCGAACTCGATGACCGCATCGCACATGCGCGCGGTACGCGGCTGATGCGAGATCAGGAGGGTCGTGTACCGGCCGCGCAGGCCCACGAGGGTCTTCGTCAGCTCCTGCTCCGTCGCGCTGTCGAGCGCGTTCGTGGCCTCATCGAGTATGAGCACCGACGCATCTTTATACAGAGCGCGCGCAATGCCGATCCTTTGCCGCTGCCCCCCGCTCAAGCGCACCGCGTGCTCGCCGGCTTTGTAGTCCAATCCACCCGGAAGACTTCGAATCAGCTCCTCGAGCTGCGCCAGCCGTATCGCCGCAGCCAGCCGATCCCGATCGATCTCGCCCGCGGAAACGCCCAGGGCGATGTTGTGCGCGATGCTGGTATCCAGCAAGAAAACATCTTGCGGGACGTAGGCGATGCGCGACTGCCAGGCGGCGCGATTCGCGGCCGTGAGCGTGACGCCGTCGATCTGCACTTCACCGGCGGACGCAACTAACAAACCCGCGATCAGATCGGCGGCGGTGGTCTTCCCGGACCCATTGGCGCCGACGAACGCCACGGCGCTTCCGGCGCGGATGCTCAGCGAGACGTGGTCGAGCGCCCACTCCCTCTCGTCGTCATACCGGAACGACACGTCTTTCAGGCGGATCTCACGCTGCGGCGCCCCCTGCCACGAATCCACGCTATGGCCGGCCGGCCCCCGGGCTCTGGCCAGCCGTAAGTCCGGCGCGATCGAAGCGAACACGGCGCGCGCCGCGCTAATCCTCACGACCGATGCAAAGATCTGCTGCAACGTGGGCAGCAGGCGGTAGGCCGCGAAGCCGAGGAAGGTCAGTTGTCCGAGCCAGGAGCCGAGGCCCCGGCCGCCACCGCCGAGAACGAGCGCAGCGCCGACCAGACCCAGGACGGCCACGCACTCCATGACATACCTGGGACTTTGCCCGACGGTGTAGATGTGAGCCGAAGCCAGCGAGGCCGCCCGCCCCGCGCGCTCGAAGCGGCTGCGGAACGAGTTCTGCAGATTGAACGTCAGCACTTCCCTGACCGCGCCAAAACTCTCATTGCCCACGCGGGTCTGCTCGGCGGTGCAGTGGGAGCGCATCCGCCCCCAACGCGCCAGCCGATTGCGCACGATTGCAAAGATCAGCATGTAACCGCCCGCCAATGCGCCGAGCATCGCCAATGCCAGCGCTGGATTGAGCAATACCACCGACAGGACGATCAGCACGGCCGTGATGGTATTGGTCACCAACGCCAGCCCGTCCTGAAGCACGTCGCTGGTCACGCGTCGCGTTTCGTGAATGACGTTATTGACGAGCACGGAGCTGCTCGACTTGCTGTGAAACAGGTAAGGCCGGCTCAAGTACTCCGAGTACAGAGTGCTGCGAAGCTCATTGCCGATCCACCAGGCCAGCCGGTTGAGCGCGAACGCGCCGAACAGATTGATCAGGTTGGCCATGAGCACCAAGGCAATGAACGCAATGCCGAGCCATAGCGTGAAGGCGCGCGGACTCGGCGATCCGAACGCGACGAATGCCCAGCGCAGCACGCGCGAATGATCCAATGCTTGCGGATCGCCCAGCACCGAGAAGAACGGGCCGATGGAGGCGATGCCGACGACCGTCGAGAACGCCATGACGAGCGAAAGCGCCTGCGCCGCCATCACCCAGCGTTTCTGCCGCGGTGTCAGCAGGCTCCAGACTTCGCGCAGCATGTGCCCTCCTCTAAAGACCAGAGACCCGCGGATCCCACAAGCGGATGAACCGCTTCGAGAGATCCAGCTCCCACGGACGACCGTAGCGCCGATACCGATAACGCCAGGAAGCCAGTGTCTGCAGCGCCGTTTTCCCCCAGGACGGCGAACGCACGTCCGTTATCGTCGGAAACCGGCAGCCGAGCACCGTCGTGAAATCGAGGATGCGCTGGCGCAGGCGCGGGCTCACCCAGGGCGCGTCCTGGTGGCACCAGTAATCGACCCAGTGCTGTTCGGCCCATTCATCCGCGCTCGCCGGAAAGGTCACCTGCTCGCCGGTGAAATCGCGCAGTGGCCCGGTCGGCCGCGGAATCTGCGGACCGCCGCCGTGCGTGCGCGGGGGGAGCGGTGTGTAGATGTAGAGCATGATCTCGGTCCCCGGGTGCATTCGTTTGATGGTGCGAATGAACTCGAAGGTCCGCTCGGTCTCCCCTTCCGGATCCTCGGGCGGCGCCAGCATGAACGACAGCTCGGGTATGACGCCCTGGCTGCGGCACTTTTCCACCACCGCCAATGTTTGCTCGACGCGCGTTCCCTTGCGCATGTCGTGCAGCAGGCGGTCGTTCGGCGATTCCGCGCCGATGTACGCCATGCGCAGGCGGCTCTTGCGCACCAGCGCCCATGAGCTGTCCGAAAGGTCCAGCAGCGCATCGGAGCGCGCGAAGCACCACCACGGCAGCCCGAGCCTGGCCATGACCTCCAGCAGCGGCACCATGTCCACTTCACGGTCGAAGAAATTGTGATCGTAGAACTGGATCGCATCCGCGCCGAATTGCTCTTTCAGGAAGCGCAGCTCGCGTTCCAGGCCCGCGGCGCCCGGCAACGCCGTCTTGCCGCGGAACATCGCCGCCACGCCGCAGAAGGTGCAGCGGAAGCGGCAGCCGAGCGCCGCCTGAAAGCCCGCCGTACGGCGGCCGAGATAGGTCCGCTTCAGGTATTGCCGCGGATTGGCCAGCCGATCGTACGGAAGCCGGCGCGTCAGTCCCGCGGTGGAGAACGCGCGATCTTTGTTGTCGACGATGACCTCGCGCGCATCGCCGGACCGCCGCCACGAAAGACCGGCGATGCCGCTCAGGTCTTCGCCGCGCCCGGCGAACACGGCGTCGAGAAGCTCAGTGAGCGTGTCCTCGCCCTGGCCGCGAATGGCGTAGTCGACGAAAGTGGAGTTGAGCGACGCATGCGGGCAGATGGTCGGGAACTGCCCGCCCCACACGATCGGCATACGCGGTGCGGCCTCGCGAATGGCCTTCGAGACCGCGATGGCAGTGCGCACCTGCGGACCGCCCATGACGCTCACGCCGACGGCGTCGTAGCCGCCGTTACGCACGGCCTCACGCGCGGTAGCGACGAAGTCGCGGTCGACGTTGCCGTCGATGATGGCGGTGTCGTACTTGAGCTCGAGGACGGCGGAGAGGTTGAGCACGCCCAGGGGGAAGCGGGCGGTGCGGCTCGCCGCGATGGTGGGGTTTATGAGGAGGATTCGGGGTTTGGTCATGGTCTGTAGTGCCGAGGACTAACGTCTGCTGGAGATTTGTCCGGCCAAGTTACCCACAGTTTAAGGGAGGGATTCCCCATAAACTGTGGATAACTTGACCGGACAAATCTCGGTCTTGGATGGTGGCATCGAATGATGAGTATGAGGTTTGTTTGGAGATCTTTTGATTCCAGTTTCAGGCGCTTCTCTCACAACTCTTCAACAAGCCCTTCCGCGGTTTTCAGGGCCGGAGTTATCCACAGTTTATGGGGAATCCCTCCCTTAAACTGTGGGTAACTCCGGCCCTGAAAACCGCGCCCGCAGGACTCAACGTCAACCCCGGCTCATGAACCTTCGCTTTCCTCAGCCGAGCCACCAACGACTCCAACAAACATTTCTTCGTCCCATCTACTCTTACCTCTACCATTCGGTCTCCGACCGTCTCCGCGTACTCCGGATCGGCATACCGCACCCTCCCCCCAACCATCACCAGCTGCACGTCCGCGCGCGTAGCCTCGAACAATCGCACGCCGGCCGGTAACGCCAGCAGATCCGCCAGCATCCCCGGCTCGAGCCTCCCTCGATCCGTCTGCCGCAGCAGTTTCGCCGCCCGTTCCGTCACCAGCGCCTCCAACCGCGCTTCATCGAACCCCGAGCACACGCGCGCCACGCGCAATTCCGCGAGCAGGTCGCGTGCGCCGCTCAGGCGCGAGTCGCTGCCCAGCGCAACCAAACCGCGGGTGGACAGCGCTTCCACGTCCAGCGTGCGGCCAAACAAATGGAGGTTCGACGAAGGGCACCAGATGAGGCCGGCGCCCGCGGCGTCGAGACGCACCTGCTGCCCGGGGGTCAGCGCCAGTCCGTGCACGATCAGCGTGTTCGTCGTGATGCAGCCGAGCGACTCGAGCCGGTCGAACTCGGCAGCCGCTGCCACATCGGTGCCCTCGGCGGCGTGGATGATCCAGGGCCAATCGGCGGGGGTCTCCCGGTGCGCCCGGCGCACCTGTTCCGCGCCGTCCAGCGACAGCGAATGCGACCAGCCGTAGCTTGCGATGACGCGTATCGGGAAAGCGTCCTCGGCGAGGCCGGGATAGAGCGGGTCGTGGTGAGCGACCGTCGTCGCGCCGCTCAGCAGGTTCTTGATGCCGCCGATCAACAAACGATCGGCGCGCTCCACGGCGCGATTGGCCACGAACATCGGGTCCGATTCCAGGCGCGGACGGATGTCGTCGATCCATTCCGCGGCGTTGCCGTAAAGCTCGCGGTATTTGAGCCGCGGCAGCGCATTGAGCTGCAGATGGTCGTGCGCATTGATCAAGCCGGGCAGGAGACGCGCGCCGCGCAGGTCGATATGCGTATCGCCGGGCTGTGGATCGGCATTCACGGCCGCTATGCGCGAGCCCACGACGCGCACCGACAAAGGCCGACCTGCGCCGGTGCGCGCGTTGGCGAGTACCAGGCCGGCGCGGTCGTTATGCATGACGCCCCTTGCGCACGCGCACCGCCAGTACGACCGGCAGACCCTGCCAGCGGCGGTAGAACGCAGCAGAGCCGTCGAACTGCTCGTGCATCTCGTGGCCGACGCGCACCTCGCGCGTCATCTCGATCTCGAGTTTTGCGGCAGCGGCGGCCTCCCGATGGGCGGGCAGCTCGTAGCGGCGATGGAGCAATGTATGTTTGCGATCGTGCTCGTCGGTAAACGAGCGCGTCATGCCGGCAGCGGCGGCGGCGGGATGGAAATCCGAATACAGCAGCCACCCGCCCGGCGCGAGTATGCGCGCCATCTCCATCATCCAGGGCTCCAGCCGGGGCGCGTGGCCGACGGCGAGCCCGCAGACCACGACATGGAAGCTGCCAGCGGCGAAAGGCAACTTCATCATGTCCGCGCGCACACGCCACTGCGCGCCGGAGTGCTGCAGCATTGCGGTGGAAAAATCCACGGCGACGCTGCGGGCGATGCCGCGTTCCGCCAGCAACCTCGCGTACCGGCCGGTGCCACACGCCAGATCCAAGGCACGCAGATCCGCAGCTGTGCTCGCGTCGATGTCGGGCCAGAGGTCGATCATCGCCTGCTGTTCCGCGCGCATCAGGGGATTGTGCGGCACCGGTGGGTAGCTCTTCGCCCACAGGTCGTATGCATCGACATTGGCAAACGCGCTGTGTGCCATCACGCCGCATCCCCCCACAGCGAGTTGATCGAGCGCGGATCACGCCACATGGAGCACACGCACCGCGTGCATTCGGGCCGTCGCCGTTCGCTGATATCGCGCCGTAGCGCGCTCATGGCCGGCTCATTCAGCGACTCTTGCAAGTTCTCGCGCACCATCATCCCGGGACCGGGAATGAAGAAGCACGGCCGCACGCGTCCATCGGCCTCGACGACGGCCGAAAACTCCGGCGCATTGCAGCGCACGGCCGGAAAATCTCCGCGGCCAAGAATTGCGTGGTAGTAGCGGAGGATGCGGTGCAGTTTCTGCGGACTCTCCGCGATGAACCCGGACTCGAAGTCCGCGGCCTGCTCGCGTTCCATGTCGCCGAGGATGCGCTCCAGAATCGGCAGGTCCTCCGAATGCAAAGCGATGTCGCCCGCGAACCCGCCCGGAAGGTTGCGGCCAAAAACGTGCGGATTGGCGATGTCGGCCGCGAGAAAAGAAACGCGGCGCGCGCCCTGCTCCCGGCACAGCGCGGGGAATCGCGGCAGCTCCCGGTAGTTGGCGCGCTGGACCGTCACGCGCACATCGACCGGCATGCCCCGATCTGCCACGGCCCGGATACCTTCGCAGACTTTGTCGAACGCATCGAGACCGCGGATCGCGGCGTAGGTTTGCGGTGTCGTCCCGTCCAGGGAGACGGTAACGGATTCGAACAGCTCGCGGACGCGCGCCGCATGTTTGGCGAGCGAGAGGCCCGAGGTCAGCAGCCACAGCCGCAGCCCCCGTGACCGCAGCAGCTCGCAGATCGCGGACCATTGGGGATTGAGAAGCGGCTCGCCTCCGGAGACCAGCACCGCGCGGGTTCCGAACGTCGCCAGGCTGGGCAGCCAGCGGGCGACCGATTCGAGGGTCATGTCGGTGCGGCCGTACCGCCAGTAGTCGCAGGTGACACAGCGCGAATTGCAGCGCTCGGTCAAGTACAGGGTGACCAGCGGCAACGACCGCAATTCATGCTCTGCCCATTGAAAATCAGGGCTTTCCGGACCGGACCCGCCCGGGCCGTGCCGGTGTGGGCCGGATACTGCGGCTGCTGCACTCAACTCGCTCACCCGTCCAGGCGATCCCCCATCTGCGGTAAGTAGCGGGCCGCCGGCAAAAGGTTCAGGCCGTGAATGAAATCGTCTGCGGGGTCTGACGCGGTGATAAGGTAGCGCTCCCCCGCACTCCGACCGACGTGCAGGGACTCGTTATGACTTCGACGGCCATCCGATCGCCCGCGCTCCTCGGCGACACCGCCGAGCGGGACTATTCGCGCAAGCTGAAGCTGTTCAATGCCTTTGCGGAGCCGGAGCTGCGCGCGGCGATCGCCGCGCTGAAGCTGCAACCGGGAATGCGCGTGCTCGACGCGGGCTGCGGAACCGGCGAAGCGCTGCGCTGGCTCGGGGAGGCTGTTCGTCCAGGCGGTTCCATCGTCGGCGTCGATCTCGCCGCGGCCCACTCGGCCGCCGCGCGCGCATCCGCTCCGCCACAAACCGAAGTGCTGCAAGGGGACCTGCTGCAGGTTGCCCTGCCGCCGGCCAGCTTCGATCTGATCTGGTGCGTCAACACGATCAACCACTTCCGCGACCCGCTCGCGGCGCTTGCCAGGCTCTCATCGCTTCTGCGCCCCGGCGGGCGCATCGCGCTCGGACAAAGCTCCCTGCTCCCGGACATGTTCTTCGCATGGGACGCACGGCTGGAGCGGCTGACAAACGAAGCCGTGCGCCGCTACTACCGCATCCGCTACGAAGTCCACGAGCGCGACCTGACGGCCGTGCGGGGGATCGTCGGTCTGCTGCGCGCGGCCGGGCTGCGGAATGTCGCGGTACGAACGTTCCCGATCGAGCGCATATCCCCGCTCGGTCCGGCCGACGAGGCTTATCTGCTCGAGGCGGTCTTCCGCGCCACATGGGGGCAGCGCCTGCGTCCCTATCTGTCGGCCGACGACTATGCGGCGCTGGCGCGCCTGTGCGACCCGCAGAGCGGGGAGTTCGCCCTGCGCCGCGCGGATTTCCATTTCATCCAGACCTTCACCCTGGCGGTGGGCTCATCCAAGGAGATCTCATGAATCGACGCGCAGTGCTTCGTTACTTCACCTTCGGGGTGGTCGCCGCCATCGCCGGCACCGCGTCCCAACTGCTGCCGCGATCCGCGCATGCCGGCGACCTTCCACACGTTGCGAAAGACGACCCGATGGCGAAATCGCTGAAATACAGCGAGGACGCCGCGCATTCGGAACGCAAGACCAACGACGCGTTCTGCCATACGTGCCGCTTCTTCAAGGGCGCCGACTCCGGCTACGGCCCGTGTGACTTGTTCCCCGGCAAGGCGGTCAACGCGAACGGCTGGTGCAGCATGTGGACGAAGAAAGCCTGAGCGAGCAGTGGTAGACGGCGGTGTCCTTGCAGCTCGCCGCGCTCGTCCCAATCGATTTTAGAACTTCAGAACTGCCTCGTGATGGAGAGGCCCGCAGTGCGCGGCTGGATCACGCTGAAGGCGGTGGAACGGGAATTGCCCAATCCGCCGGAGAGCAGACCGCGTTTGTCCGTGACGTTGTTGACGAACAGATCCAGAGTCCATGCGTCGTAGCGCACTCCGGCGCGCACGTTTGCGGTCGTGAAGGGCGAATAGTCCTGCCGTGGCAAGGACGGGAGCGGGCTCGACATGGACGGACCGGTGAAGAGGCCCTTGCGGCTGTCCAGATAGCTCACCGCTGCTCCGACGAATCCGCTCACGCCGCTCGACAGCGGAAATTCCTGATCGATCGATAAATTCCCGGACCAGCGGGCGCTGAAGGGCAGGCGGTCGCCGTCGAATCCACGCACCGAGCTGCCGAGCGGAAAATTATCGGCGAGCGCGGCATCATTCCAGGCTGCCCAGGCCGCCACGGTCATGGCGCGAATGGGATGAATCTCGGCCGACAGCTCTATGCCCCGGCTGCGCGCGGCGCCGGCATTGTCAATGTACCCCGCGTTGGCGGCAATGAGCGAGAGCTGCAGATCCTGCCAGTCGATGTAGTAGACGGAGGCGTCGAAGGAAAGCATGCGGTCGAACGCATCGCCTTTGATTCCCAGCTCGTAGTTGCGGGTCTTGTCCGGTTTGAACTCACCCGGCGCATTGCCGAGCAGCACCGCTGCGCCGCCGTTGGTTCCGCCGGCACGATAGCCGGACGCGAACCGCGCGTACGCCATGAGGCCGCCGGAAAGTCGCAACCTCGGGGTGAGCAGGTAGGTGAACGGCGTGCCTTCCGATCGCAGCTCAGGCCCTACGGTCCGTCCTCCGAAGAGTGGACCGCCGGTTTCATCGCGCCGCGTCTGTTCGATATCGCTGTAGCGGCCGCCGATCTGCACGTCGAAGCGGTCAGTGACTTTCCAGGTCAGGTCCGTGAACGCGGCCTTTTCCTTGAAGGTGGTCGGGGTGATCTGCTCGGCAATCTGACCGACAGGCGCGCCGCTCGTCGCATTGGCCGCGAAAATGTGCTGTTCCAGATGTGATTTCTCATCCGTGTAGAACACGCCCACCAGCCAGTCGAACCGCGATCCCAACGGCATGGAGAGGCGGATTTCCTGGCTGAATTTATCGGTGTCGTTATCCTCGAAATTGACCGCCCCGGCTGCACTGAAGAACTGTTGCGCAAAGCCGGAGAACGTCGGAGAGTCGATCCCGTCGCGCATGGACTTGACGCTGTAGCCGCTGACGGACGCGATCTCGGCACCGGCGAGCCTGGCCTCGATGGTGGCGGAGTAGACTTCTGCTGCCGTATTCAGCCAGCCGCTGTCCCGCAGCGCCGGCTGAACGAGATCGCCGAGGCTCGGATAGACATGGGAGGAGCCCTGCGCGCGGAAGTCCTGCTTCAATGCATCGAGCCGGAGCGAGAAATTCTCCGCCGGCCGCCACAGCGCGGAGGCTCTGCCGCCATAGACGTCCGTACGATTGACGTCGTCCTGTCCGGATTGAATGTTGTCGATGTATCCCGGATCGCGCCGCGTGAAGCCGCTCGCCCGGATGGCGAACACATCGTTGACGGGCACGTTGACCGCGCCCCGGGCGCTGTATCCGAGGCTCCCGCCGCCGGCGACGCTATTGGTGCCCACCTGCACGCGCCCGCCGAGGCGATCGGTCGAGGGCGCGACCGTCACGAACCTCATCTGGCCGCCGAGGCTGCCTGCGCCGTACAGCGTGCCCTGCGGCCCGCGCAGGACCTCGATCCGCGCGATGTCGCTGGGATCGATCTCCGGCACCCAAAGTCCGCCGCCGATGGCTGTGGATGAGCCGTAGGGCAGATCGTCCACCACCACGCCAACGGTCGGATTCTCCGTGGCGGACGTTCTGAGTCCGCGGATGGCGAGCGTCGGCAGCCCGCCCCGGATGCCGTCATAGGAGACGTTCAAGCCGGGTACACGGGTGAAATAGTCCTGCAGGCGAAGTTGATTGCTGTTGACCAGCGTATCGCCGCCGATTGCGGTCACCGGCACCGGCACGTCCCGCAGCCGCTCCGCGCCTTTCTTCTGGGCCGTTACGATGATCTCTGCAATGGAGTCCTTTTTATCCTCGTCCCTGCCCTCTCCCTCGGAAGGAGAGGACGATCCAGAGCCAGCTCCATTCCGTGGAGAAAACGCAGTCTTGCCAGACTGCGCGATTTGCATCCTTTGTGCCGCCTGACTCGCCTGCGCGGCATTCCCACCGCGCACGGCACTTTGATTTGGCCTGATCGTCGCCGCGTTTTCGCCGAGAAACACGACTTCGAGCCCTTTGTCCCTCAGCAGCCGCTCCAATGCCGTACGACTGTCGAACTCGCCAACCACGGCGTTCGAGGTCACCTGACCGACGGATTCCGGCTTGTAGATCAGCTGCATCTTCGCCTGGCTGGCGAACAGCCTGAGCGCCTCGGCCATCGACTGGGCGGGAATGTCGAAACGAATCGCGGATTCCTGGGCAAATGCACAGAGCGGCAACCAGATCAGCGCAAGGCAGAATCGACGCAGCGTAGTCATGCAGTCCCCTGAGGCAGGCGTGAAGCGGATGTCAGCGCTCCTTGCTTGCAATGCTCATCCCTACCCTCAATGACGTTGCGTTCGAGAAAACTACGCGCTCGACTTCGCCCTTCAACGCTTCGAGATGTGGACGGTGCTTCCGGTCCTGCGCACGTTCAGGCCAAAGCCCTTCTCGAGGCTCGCGAGCAGCGCTTCGATGCCCTCGGCGTTCGTCTCGAACGTACCCGCCAGGGTGAATTGCCGCGAGCCATCGTCCTCGATGACGATATCGAGACCCGAATAACGCTTCAGCTCGTCCACCACGTCCGCCAGACGATCCTCTTTGAAATAGATCTGGCCGGCGCGCCAGGCCAGCGATCGGGCGAGCTGAGGGGTGGATAGCGAACGCACCTCCCTGGCATCGCCCCTCATATTGAACTGCTGCCCGGCCTGGACGAGATCTCCTGTCGCCGTAACGGGTTGCGCAATCGATCGTACCGAGCCGATCGTGCGGGCGGCCACCTTTACCGCACCTTCCCTCACGGTGACGCGCACCCCCGCCGAGCGCATGTCCACGCTGAATGCAGTGCCGACGGCCCCGACCCAGGATTCACCGGCGGCGACCCAGAAGGGCCGCTTCGAATCGCCCTTCACGTCGAAATAGGCTTCGCCTTGCTCCAGCGTCACCACTCTGAGCCGATCGGTGTACGTTACGCGTACGCGGCTGTCGCTGTTGAGCTCGAGGGAAGAGCCATCTTGCAACTTCACGATGGAATGCTCGCCGATGGCCGTTCGGAAAGTGTCGTCGGGTCGCTGAATGCCGTACCACCAGCCTGCGGAAAGCGCCACGACCACCGTCGCGGCGGCAGCGAGTGCGACCCGCCGGGCGCGAGCACGTGCCTGCAGTGACCGCTCGATCGCCCGATCGGTGAGGGAATTGAATTGCTGGCCCTCGCTGACTGCGCGCGCGAGATCGCCGGCATCGACCAACCGGCGCCAGACCAGGGCGGCCTCCTCGACCGCGCGCGCGTGGCGTGGGTCGGCCGCACGCCAAGCTTCGAATTGCGCTTTGTCGTGCGCCGAAACATCGTGAGCGTTGAGCCTGGCGAGCCATTCGCACGCCTCATCGCCCAATTCATCGTCGCTGCGCAAGCGATGAATGTCAGCCACGACGGCCTCCGCTGTATCGTGCTCGAACGTACCGCCGCACGCTGGCCACCCCTTGCGCGACATGACGCTCGACGGTTCTTCCCGAGATGCCCAGGATCTCGCCGATCTCCTTGTACGAGTGCCCGTGGAAGAGGCTCAGCGTCAGCGCGGCCTGACGCTGCGGAGACAGCAGCTCGATGGCGTGCCGCAAAATGCGCGAGGATTCCTCGGCCAGCAAATACGCCTCGAGCCCGTCCGGTCCGCTCGTGACTTCCAGGCCGGCGAGATCCCCGACCGCTTCGATTGGCGCATTGTGGTCCCGGCGCAGCGTGTCGGTGGCGAGGTTGCGGGCGGTCGAAAACAGGAACGCATGGGGCGTCTTCACCGACTCGCACCGCTCATACGTGCGCAGGAAGGCCTCCTGCATGATCTCTTCGGTAGTCTCGTCGGAATGCACCCGCTTGCGGACGTAGCGGCGCAGCGTGTCGCGAGTCTCGGCGACGAGCCGTGCGAAAAAATCATGGGCGCTGCTGGACATCAGGGTCCCCGGGTACGCCGGGAAGCTTAGGCCGAGGCCGGCCTAAAATCGAGAGCGTAGTTTCTCCCCGTCAAACGTCATGCGCGCTTCGCGTCGACCGATTCGGTGTCGCGCTCTTCCCCACCCCGTCCATCCCTTTCGTGCCTGCACGAGAAAGACCCGTGCTTTCGCTTGACTTCTTGGGCCATATCAGAAGTCGTAGTTGAGCTGCATGCCGATCGTGCGCGGCCTGAGGACGTAGCCGTACTGATCGCCGACGAAGGTGTAGTGGCTGCGGCTGGTGAAGGCGTCCTCGTCGGTGAGATTGCGGGCGAACAAGTCGAGCTTGACGTTCTTCAGCATGATGCGCGCCGTCAGGTCGAGCTTCACGTAGTCGCCCGAACGGGTGTTCGGCGTGTGGTTCACGTTGCCGTAGAACGGCCCGATGTAGATCGCATCGGCGCGAACGAAGGCCGGATGTCCGGCGATCTGCAGATCCTGCTGCAGCCCCAGGTTCGCGTTGACTTCGGGCGATGGCAGTTTGTCGCCGGCCCTGAAACCCTGCGCCGGTACGTCGTCGACCAGCCGCGCGTGAATGTATGACCCGCCGAGATCGACGCGCGTGGTATCGGTCGCCCTGAAGCTGGCCTGCAGCTCGACGCCATCGGATTTCGCCGCACCGGCGTTCGCTGCGTAGGCGCACGAGGATCCGACGCGCACGTTGACCGGAATGTTGTTCCAGTCCATGCGGAAGACGGCGGCATCGACCGCCAGGCGCCGGTCGAACGCCGAGAATTTGGCGCCCAGCTCGTAGCTGTCCACGTCATCGGAGCCGATCTCGCTCGCCGAAGCCACCGTGATGCTCGTGCCGTCGATGATCCCGTTGGCATCGGTGTCGCACAGGCCCGGCTGTATCGGCTGCGAGCGGCCGAGGCGGAAGCCTTGCGACCAGCCCACATACAACAGCGCATCGTCCACCGGCTTGTAACTCAAGTTGGCGCGGAAGATGTTCGAGGAGTCCTCGACCTCGCCGCGCAGGTTGCTGTTGCCGACGACCGGGCCGGCCGTATCCTGCGTATCGGCGCGATCGTACCGTGAGGTGCGCGCCCCGCCGGTCAGCGTGAACTTCGGCAGGAAGCGCCACGACGCCTCGCCGAACGCCGCCCGCTGCTTCACATCGCGCCGCGCGTAGTAGTGGCCCAGATTTCGCGTCGGCGGGTTATAAAAGTTTGCCGCCGGGTCGCCGAACCAGACGTATTCCGGAATGTTGTACACGTCATCGCTCTTTTCGGTGTACACACCCGCCAGGAAATTCCAGGGACCGTCGAATTTGGTCACGAGACGCAGCTCGCCGTTGTGCTCGTGATGCGGAAAGAACAAGGCGGAGGACTGCGGGTACACCCCGAGCGACAAAGGATAGAAGATACTGTACGCGTAACCGGCTTCCGTCTCGCCATTGATATACGAATACGTGCCCAGCAGATCCGCCCAGCCGAGGTCGTATTCCGCCACCAGATTGGAGATCTCGATCCGCGTGTCCCAGCGCGGCCCCTGCTCGCCGCGGCTCACGTGCTCGGAGGCGAGCCGATAGTTCACCTGCTCGAAAGACCCGATGTTCTGCAAAGCGAGGCCATTGCTCTCGGTTTTCTGGTTCAGATACGTGAAGGTGAAGCGCAGTGCATCGGTCGGCTGGAACAGCGCAGCCACGCGGCCGCCCGCGACGTAGGAGGAGCCGACATGGTCCTCGTCGACCGCGTAGGCCTGTGCGCCATAGTTCGCGGCCGCCGCCTGGAACACCGGATCGGAGCCTGCACGATTGCGGTAGTAGCCGCTATCCGAAAAAACATAGGCCGTGGCGCGGATCGCGAGCTTGTCGCTCACGATCGGGACATTGCCGACACCCTGGAACATGTAGTTGTCGCCGCCGGGCCCCGAGGTCACCGAATAATTGGCAGCCACCTTGCCCTCGAAGCTCCCGAGCTTCGGCGCAACTGGAATGGTGCGCACCGTGCCACCCATCGATGCGCTGCCGAACGCCGTGCCCTGCGGGCCGCGCAGCACTTCCACCCGCTCGATGTCGACCAGCTTGATGTCGACGTTCGAGCTGAGTTGCCCGGCGGACGCGGTGGTCGGCGTTTCGCCGAAGTAGGTGCCCACCGTGGCGCCCGAGTAGAAGTTCTGCGATCCGGTGGTCGTCTCGATGCCGCGGATGATGATGGCCTGGCCGGCGATCCCGCCGCTGCTGCCCACCTGGTTCACGCCCGGAATGCCGCGCAGATAGTCCTCGGCGCCGACGAGGCCGCGCTTGTCGATGTCCTCCGCGGTCACCACGGCCATGCTGATGGGCACGTCCTGGATGCTCTCGGCTCTCTTGGTCGCCGTGACGATGACTTCCTGGACTTTGTCCTCGGCGGCGGCGGATCTGGCGGCCGCATCGTCCGATCCGCCGCGGGCCTGCGCGCTGCGATCGTCATTCTGCGCGAGCCGCCACCATGACTTCCTCGCCTCCGCCGGCGTCGGGGCGAGCGCGGCGGGCGGCGCGGGCACGTGGCCATCGCTCTTGCGATCCTCGCTCGAGGACAGCGGCTGAGTGGGCAGGATGGTGACGGTTTGTTTGTCGATGTAGCGGTAGGTGAGGCCGGTGCCGGCGAGGATCTGCGTGAGCGCCTCGTCCATGGTGAGCTCGCCGGAGGCGCCCCGCGTGCGCAGACCGCGCACGGTGTCGGAGAAGTACAGCACCTGCAGCTCCCTGACCTTGGCGAGCGCCTTGAGCGCATCGCCGAGGCTCTGGGCCGGAATCTCCGTAGGCCGGCGAATCGACGCGCCGGCCTGGTCGGCGGCGGCCAGGCCCGCGACCGACAAACAAATCGCAGCGGCAACGATGGCTGTACGCATGAATGCTCTCCCGCCTCTACGGAGGCTTGGCACGCGCGCCGTCCAGGGTGGCGGCGCTTTCGTATGGCGGTAGAGCGTTTGCAAGCGGAAAGTGGGGATGGTCAGTGGGCCGCGCGACCCGTGATGGTGATCTCCCGCGCCGATTCGTTCACCTGGACGCCCGATTGTTCGCGCAGGAACCGGATGAGCGAGGCCGGATCGGTGGACGAATACACGCCGCTGATCGCGACGTTCTGCAGCTGCGGATCGGCAATGACCAGCGCCCGCGTGTTGTAGCGGTTGAATTCCTCCGCCACCTCGGCGAGCGGCGTCTCCTCGAACATCAGCTGCCGTTTGACCCACGCGGTGGCCGCCGCGGCATCGGCGCGCTTGGGCTTGACGACGGCGCGAGCGGTGACCAGCAGCTGCTCGCCCGCCGAGAGCGCAACCGCCGGCAGCGCGGACGAGACGGCCACCCTGCCCTCGACCACCGTGACCACGGTACCCGCGCGCTTCCTGTACACATCGAACTGCGTGCCGACGGCCCGCACCGCCACGGAATCGCTAAGCACGGTGAACGGCCGGTGAGGATCCTTCGCCACGCGGAACAGCGCCTGGCCGGCCAGCAGGTCGATATCACGATGCTCGTCGTCGAAGCGGATACGGATGCGGGAGCGGGCATTGAGCTCGACCGAAGAGCCGTCCGCCAGGACGATCGACCTTTGTTCGCCCACTTCGGTCTCGTAGGTCTTGCTGCTCTCTTTCCCCAGCCACGCGAACAGCGCCGCGGCGACCGCCAGCGCGCCGACTGCGGCGGCGAGCCGATAGCGCGCGAATCCCGGCCGCCGCAGCGGCGCCGGATCCTTCTCCGCGGCCTCGAGGCTGACGACGTTGGCGTCCGACCGCGCGCGTGCGAGCAGCGCTTCGATGTCGATCCGGCCCTGCGGATCGCGGTTCGGCAGCTCGGCCCACGCGCCCGCGACTTCCAGATACGCCTGGATGTGCTCGGGCGAGCGGCTCAGCCATCTGATGAACCGGTCGCGCGCGTCGGCATCGAGATCGCCCGCGCGGAAGTCGACGAACCATGCCGAGGCCTCGGCGACGATGTGGCGGCTGGGTTCGATAGCGGTACGGTTCATGTTCCCCACCCTCCCCGCTCGAACTGCACGCGCCGGTTGCGGCAATGCTCCACGGCGCGCGCCAGGTATTTCTTCGCCGTCTCGCGCGACACGCCCAGGCGCTCGCCGATCTCCTGGACCGAATATCCGCCGATCCGGTGCAACACCAGCGCGGTAGCCACGCGCGGCGGCAGCTGCGCGAGAATGCGCTCGAGACCCTCCAACCTTTGTTCGTTCTCCGCCTGCGCGGTCGGGTCATCGTCGGCCAGTGTCTTCAGCTCGGCGAACACCTCGCCGATGTCGACGGACAAAGGCTCGTTCGAACGGCGCACGGTGTGCTGGTGCACGACGTGGCTGGCGATGGTGAAGAGATACGCCTCGGGGTTTTGGATCGTGCCGTGCTGCTCGACACGCAGCAGGCGCAGGAAGACTTCCTGAGCAAGGTCCGACACGTCGGCCGCGTTGCCGAGGCGCACGGACAGAAAGCGCCGCAGGCGCCGGCCATACTGGCTGGCCAGGGCGATGACGAAGTTCTGCCGGTCGGGAGCGGGCACGGGTGGATCCGAAAGTACTTTCCCGTGGCATTAGAGCGCGTTGGAGGGGAAAGTGGGTATGCCGTGAGAAATACAGGACAAATCAGCTAGTTACGGTTGACCGAGAGAGTCAAGGATGCTCTAAGAAGGTTGCAGGGGGTGGATGGGCGCAGGCTCCGGGTAGGGAGATACCCACAATTTTCAAGAACCGGCGAACGTATGGTGACTAAAACCTTTGGAGCTGTTCGCCAACAAAGGCCAGGGCGAACACGGCACGGCTGAATTGAAAATTGTGGATATCTCCCTACCCGGAGCCTGCGCTCGTATCGGCCCTGCTACACGGTGTCAACGCTTGTAATACTTGGGTGCGACGGGGAGCGTGCGCGGGTCGATCACTTTGCCGTCGTGGATGATGCGTGACAGCTTGTGGATGTTGGCGATGTCCTGCAGCGGATCGGCGTCGAGAATCAGGACGTCGGCGAACTTGCCGGCCTCGAGCGTGCCGATCTGATCCTGCAATCCCGCCGCGATAGCCCCGTTCTTCGTCGCTGCCACGATCGCTTCCGACGGCGTCATGCCGACGTTCTTCACCAGCCCTTCGATCGCATTCACGCTCGAGATGCCCATGTCACCGTGCAGGCGGTTGTAGGCCGCGACCTCGTCGTAGTTCGGCGGGCTGCTGTCGGTTGCGATGACGATCTTGCAGCCGGCCTTGTACAGCGTGACCTGGTTGTCTCTGCGGTACGTGTTGAGCGGGTTGTTCGCGCCCGGCAGGTGAATCTCTAGGTTTTTCTGCAGGCGCGGGGTGCGGTTGCGATCGGGCGTGATCGATTCGATGATGTTGATCTTCTCCTGCGCCATCGGCGTTTCCGCCAGCGCGGCTCCCGCGGCGATGCGCAGATGCTCGTACGCTCCCGCCGTCTCGTTGGCGAACAGCGCGAAATACGTTTCGCTGTTGCAGAGATCCTTGGCGAAGTCCGGCCGCAGCCTTTGCGAATACAGGCTCTCGGCGTGCGTGATGACGTCGATGCCCGCATCGACGGATTCGCGGTGGCCCTCCACGGTACCCGAATGAACCTGCACTTTGAGGCCGCGCGCATGCGCGGTATCGACAATCGTCTTGAGCACCCGCTGCGAGAACATCAGCGGTATGGGGCTCGAAACGTCGTGGATGGTGACGCCCACCTTGAGAAAGTCCGGACCGAGGTCGATGTATTTGTTGATCGCCTCTTTGACCTCGTCGGCGTACATCTGCGTCAGCGCGGCCCCCGTCCCCTGGGTCCACCACGCGTTGTAATTCTTTTCCCACAGCTTCAGGTCGCCCGGCTTGCGCTTCGATTCGCTGGGCGAGAGGGGCCCGTCCCAACCGATGATGTTGCCCGCGACCAGCAGCCGCGGGCCGATGATCTCGCCGGACTTGATGCGGTCACGCAGCTTGAGCAGCGGCAGGAGTGCCCCATAGGTATCGAGGATCGTCGTGATGCCGTGCTTGAGCGCCATCTGCGCTCCCTCCACGGCCGGGGAAAGCTTGAAGTACGACTCGTAGTCCCCGTAAACCAGCACCGGGAACAGCTCGGAGTTCATGTCCAGATGTATGTTCGTGTCGATGAACCCCGGCACGACGTACTTGCCCTTGGCATCGATCACCTTCGCGCCGCGGGGAACACCGACGTCTGCGCGCCTGCCGACCTTGGCGATCTTGCCGCCGGAGATGAGCACGACGCCGTCGCTCACGGGCGCACCGCCGTTGCCGTCGATAATCGTAGCGCCGACGATAGCCGTCGTCGCCGCTTCCCCCGCCGGTGTTGCAGCCGTGCCCGGCGCGGCGGCGATGACCAGGACGAAGCTCAGCAGGCACAGCCCATATTTGTTCGACATGACGCCCCCTTTGCACGACGCTCGTAGAGTTACATACGAACGGGACCTGCAGACCGGAAATGAGGTCCCGCCTTTCGAGCACGGCAGGTTAGCACCGTTGTCGCGGGAGTTACAGATCGATCGCGGGCGGATACAGGTCAAAAGGTCTTGGTCACGCCAAGGCCGAACGTGCGCGGCTGGATGTATTCGTAAGCAAACGGGAAGCGGAATCCGAGGCCACCCTGCAAGATACCTCGCTCGTCGGTGACATTGTTGGCAAACAGACCGACGGTCCAGGAATGATCCAATTTCACTCCGGCGCTCAGATCCACCTTGGTGTAGGCCGGGAACACCTCCCGCGGCAGCGACGGTCCGGGTGCCGACTGAGATTGTGTGCGGAACACGCTCACGCGGTCGCCCACGTAGCTGAGCGAGCCGCCGACGAATCCTTCCAATGTGTCGGTGAGCGGAAATTCCTGCGTCACCGAGAAGCTTCCCGACGCCCGGCTGCTGAATGGCAACCGATCGCCGGCAAATCCCCGGGCTGAGCTGGTCGCGGCGAAATCCTGGGTGAGCTGCGCATCGTTCCAGGCAACCCACGCCGCAATGGCCAGCCCTTTGACGGGGCGCGCTTCGATCGTGAGCTCCGCGCCCCGGCTGCGCGCTTCACCGCCATTGCCGAGGTAAGTGAATCCGCCCGCGGTGAGCAGATTGAGCTGAATATCCCGCCAATCGATGTAATACAGCGACGCGTCGACCGTCAGCGCGCGTCCCAGCAGATCCGCTTTCAGGCCCACGTCGTAGTTGGTCGTCTTGTCGGGCCCATAGCTGACAGGCGTGCCGGCGGCGGCATTGAGGCCACCAACGCGGTAACCCGAGGCGAATCGCGCATATGCCATCAGGTCGGGGGAAATTTTGAAACGCGGCGTGACCAGATAGGTGAAGGCGCTCGCGTCCGTGCGTCCGCCCGGCGGAGTGCCGGCGAGCGGCCCGGTCAGCGTTTCTTTGAAACTCTGTCGGTTACGGCTTTCGCGTCCACCGAATTGCACGTCGAACCGGTCCGTGAAGTGCACCGTCAGGTCGGCGAATGCCGCGTACTCGCTGAAACTCAGCGCCCAGTCCGCGAGCAGCAAGGCGCCGGCGTGGGCACCCGTGGCCGGGTTCGCGGCGAATATGTACTGTCCCCAGTTCGTGCTTTCGTCCGTGTAGAACGCGCCCAACAGCCAATCGAACCTTTGTCCGAGCGGGCCCGACAGCCGCACTTCCTGGGTGAATTTGCTGACTTTGTAGTCGTTCGTCACTGCGGCGCCGCCAACGCCGAAGTACGTGTTCGCGAGCCCGCCGAAGGCGGTCGAATAGTCGGTCGCATCGGCGACTTTGTTGATGCTGTAGCCGCTCGCGGCGGTAAGCTCGGCTTGGCCCAGGCTGGCCGTGAGCGTTGCGCTGTAGATCTGGTTCTTGGTGCCGTAGATTCCGGTCCTTCGCAGCACACTGTGCTGCAGCTCATCGAAGCCCGGCTGGACGAACGGCGCCTGTACGTAAACCAGGTTCGACCCCAGCGTCTCGTTATCCTGGTACAGCGCGCTCAACTTCAAGGAAACATCCTGCGACGGCCGCCACAGTGCCGAAAGTCTCCCGCCCCGGCCTTCCCTGCGGTTGTCGCCCTCCGCCCCGGTCTGGGTATTGTCGATGTACCCGGGATTTCGCCGCGTATAGCCGCTCGCACGAACGGCCCAGGTGTCACTGAGCGGCACGTTGACCGACGCGCGCAGGCTGTATCCGAGCTCATCGCCGTTCTCGACACTCTCGGTGCCCGCCTGCACACGGCCGCTGAAGCGCTCGGTCGAAGGATCGGCGGTCACGAACTTGATCAGGCCACCGATGCTGCTGGCACCGTACAGCGTGCCCTGCGGTCCGCGCAGGACCTCGATGCGCACCAGGTCGCTGGGATCGATGTCGGCGATCGTGTAGCCGCCGCCGAGCTGGGTCGAAGATCCATAAGCCACGTCGTCGACCGTGATGCCCACGGTCGGGGTCGCCGGACCCGTAGTGACGCCCCGGATGGCTATGGCCGGATCGCTTCTCGTGCCGACCATGAAGTTGACCCCGGGGATCCTGGCGTAGTAATCCGCCAGCCGTACCTGATTGGTAGCGACGAGCGATTCGGCGCTCACGGCCGCCACCGGCACGGGCACTTCCTGCAGGCGCTCTGCGCGCTTCTGTGCTGTGACGATGATCTCTTCGACTGCGGAACCGCCGCGGTCCCCGTCGGCAGGGAGAGAAGAGGAGCCAGTGCCTGAGGCGCGTTTGTCTCCTCGTTCGTCGGAAGTCGCGGCCACCGTCGAGCGCGCGAGTTGGATTCCCTGCGCCGCCGCGCCCCGATCTGCGGCTGCGGCGCCCGATTTCATCCGGATCGTCGCGACGTTCTCGGAGCTGAACACGATCTCCAGTCCGGTGCCGCTCAGCAGCTGCTCCAGCGCCGCTCGTTTGTCGAAGCTGCCGACGACCGGGCTCGCGGTGACCCCCTGCACGACATCCTGTCGATACAGGATCTGCATGTTCGCCTGCGCGGCGAAGCTCCTGAGCGCGGTCGACAAAGGCTGAGAGGCGATGTCGAACCGGATCGGAGCCGGCGACGCGGCGCAAGCCGGCGATGCGGCACCGAGCCACAACGCAAAAAGCAGCGCGCCAGTCGTTGCACGCAGAACGGAGATGAGCCTCGATGCAGTTATCATGGCGACCCCTGAGTTGTCGTAGCCGGCTCCCTCGAGCCCGAGTACCCACTAACGACCCTCAGCCGCGCAAAAACCCCCAGCGGCGGGCGGCGGAATTATTTCCGCGGCTCACCCTCGATGTATACGCGATGCTCGCCGTTGCGGCGGACGCGAAGACCCAGGCCATCCTCGAGCATCGCGAGCAAAGCTTCCGCCCCGTCCGGATTCGCCTGGAAGGTTCCGCCGACCGGCAGCTGCCGAAGGACCGGATCCTCCACCACTATCTCCATCGGCGTGTAACGGCCGAGCTCCTCGATCGCAACCCCCAGCGGCTGGTTATCGAAGTTGAGCGTCCCCTGGCGCCAGGCAAGCGAGCGCGCCAGCTCGGCTTCCTTCAACAAACGAATATCCGCGCTGCCGCGGCGCATCTGCGCCTGCTGTCCCGCGGTGAGAACGGATACCGGAGCGCGCGCGAGCACAGCGTCCGTCGGCGTGTCGTCGCGCGCCTGGTCGGCAGCGACTTTGACGACGCCTTCACTCACGACGACGCGCACGTCCGTAGGGCTGATGTAGACGCTGAACGCGGTACCCACCGCACGCACCCAGGAGGTCCCTGCGGCGACCCAGAAAGGCCGCTGCACATCATGCGCCACCTTGAAAAATGCCTCGCCGCGCTTCAAGCGGATGACCCGCGCGCGCTTGGTGTACTCGACGTTCGCGAGACTGTTGCTGTTGAGCTCGAGCGAAGAGCCGTCGGGAAGCTGAATGGCGGCATGCTCGCCGATCGCCGTCTGGAACTGGGTGGCGGAGGTCGAACGCAAGGCATACACGCCGATCAAACCGACCACGGCCAGGGCGGCGGCGACGGCGGGCCACGGACTGCGCCGCGCGCGGCTTTCGGCCGCGGCGTTCATGGCATCGCCGAATGAAACCGCGCGCACGATGCGGCCGGCCTCCCTGAACTCCCGCCAGGTCGCCGACAATTGCTCGTAGGCGCGCGCGTGGCTCGGATGCGCTTCACGCCACGCCGCAAAGGCCGCGCGCTCCTCTGCCGTCACCTCGTCCGAGTTCAGGCGCGCGATCCAGTCGCCGGCCTCGTTCGTAACGCGGTCCGTGTCCGGCAATCTATGGATGGTGCTCACGCCATTCACTCCTTGTAATGACGCTTGAGATCTGCGTCCGTCGCACGCAGGCCGTGCGAAATATGCTTCTCGACCGTTTTCTTCGATACGCCCAGCCGCTCGGCGATCTCCTGATATGAGCAATCATGGAAGACCTTCAACGCGAAGGCCGTGCGACATTGCTTGGGCAACCGCTCGATCGCCTCTTTCAACAGCCGGATGCGCTCGTCGGAGAGCACTGTTTGTTCCGGCGACCGCTGCTCGACGTAAGCTTCGCCCGCGTCGGGATCATCGAGCGGCAGCGTCTTCACCACGCGATCGTGCCGCCGGGCCTTGGAGGCGAGATTGCGGGCGATGGAGAACAGGAACGCGCGCGGAGTCCGCACGACCGCGCCCTGCTCGTACGTGCGCAAGAAGGCTTCCTGGACGATCTCTTCGGTGGCCTCGGGCGACTTCACACGCCGCAGGACATACCGGCGCAGCGCAGCGCGGCTCTCTGAAAAGAGTCGTGCGAAACCATCAGTGCCCGAGTTGGCCATGCCGCCCAAGATTCCGAAGTGCCGAATACCCTATGCCCGCGCAAACGCCGGGGCAACTGCCGGCTGCTTCCCGCACCCACGCCGACCGCGGGCGGTTGCCCTCCTGATACGAGTACGACCCCTGACGGGGGAATTACCCCCAGTCCGAAGCGTATTTTTCACTTGCATTTCGAAAGACCGGGGCAGATGCGGAGGTTATGACCTGGAGGTGTTTTAGAAGGAGTAGCCCAGCTGGACGCCGAAAGTCCGCGGGCGCAGACGGAACCCGAAGGCGTCCCCGACAAGATAGCGGAACGTAAAGGCGTCTTCATCCGTCACATTGTGGACGTACAGATCGACGTAAAGATCCTCGAGCGCAATTCGAGCCGCGGCGTCGACCTTCACGTAGTCGCCGGACCGCGTGGCCGCCGATTCCTGTACGTTGCCATAGAAAGGACCAACATAGATCGCATCAGCGCGCACCGAAGCGACATGCCCATTGAGGTTGAACTCATATTGCATGCCGAGATTGGCATTGACCTTTGGCGAGCCGGGGAGGCGGTCATCCGCGTGGAATCCCTGGAGCGGAGCATCTTCGGTGAGGCGCGCATTGACCCAGGATCCTCCCAGGTCGACGCGAAACGCATCGGCGATGCGGAAATTCGCCTGCAGCTCCACGCCCTCGGAGCGCGCCGCACCGGCATTGACATTGTACGAAGTCCCGCATCCCGCGCTGAACAGAATCGGCAGGTTGGACCAATCCATGCGGAAAACGGCTGCATCAAAGGAGACGCGGCGGTCGAGCAGCGCGAATTTCCCGCCGAGCTCGTAGCTGCCGACCTCATCGGATTCGAGGATTCTGGTCGAGTCGATCGTGATATTGGTTCCGTCGATGAGCCCATTGTTATCGCGATCGCAGATCAGCGCGGACACGCCGGGCTGAGGTTTACCCAGCCGAAAACCTTGCGCCCAGCCGGCATAGAGCAGCGCGTGCTCGCCGGGCTTGTAACTGAGGTTGGCGCGAAAGTTCGTACCGGAAGCGTCTCCCTCGTTGCGCGTGGTGTCATTCGAGAAGATGCCTCGCGAGGCGACACGGACGGTTCGATCGTATCTATAGGTGCGCACTCCGCCAGTGAGAGTGAAGCCCGGCAGGAACCGCCATGAGGCCTCGCCGAACGCCGCCCGCTGACTTAGATCGCGCCTGTCGAGAGTATCGGCGATGACCGGATTGCCGGGTGTGAAGACGTTCGTCGCCGGACTTCCGTACCAGACATAGCTTCGGGGACTGCGGTCATCGACCGATTCCGCATACAGGCCGGCGAGGAAATTCCACGCGCCCGCCAGGCGCGTCGTCATGCGGATCTCGCCGATGTGCTCGCGATGATCGCTCGAGGTGCCATAGGAGGCCGGCCAAAGGGAACTGTACCCCGCGGTCGGGTAGAAGTAAGTGAGTGGAAACGCGACCGCCGCCGAGCCCTTTACATACGAGTACGTGGCCAGCAGCTGCGCCCAGCTCAGGTCATATTCCATCACGCCGTTGGCGATATCGATATCGGTATCGGCAAACCCGGCGGTCTGTCCGCGGCGGACATGCTCGGGCGCGATACGCAGCATCGTTTGCTCATAGCCGCCGCCATTGGCCGCCGCCCCGCCGTCGACCTCCGTTTTCTGGGTGAGATAACTGAGCGTGAAGCGCAGATCATCCTTCGCCTGAAACAACGCCGAAACGCGCGCACCCCTGACATCGCTGCGTCCGACTTCCTCTTCGTCGGTGGCGAACGATTGCGCGCCATACGGTATCGCCGTAACCGCCTGGAAAGCGGCGTCGGAGCCGGCGCGATTGCGATAAAAGCCGCTGTCGACGAACTTGTACGCGGTCGCGCGGATCGCGAGCTTCTCATTGATGAGAGGAGCGTTGCCGACCACCTGAAACATGAAATTATCGCCGCCGGTTCCGCCGGTCGCCGAATAGCCGGCGCCGATCTTTCCTTCGAAGCGATCGAGCTTCGGAGCCACCGGAACGGTGCGCACCGCGCCACCCAGGGACGAGCTGCCGAAAGCGGTACCCTGCGGCCCGCGCAACACTTCGACGCGCTCGATGTCGACCAGTTTGATATCGATGTTCGAGCCGCAGCAGCTTCCCGCCGAGCTCGTGGTAGGCGTCTCGCCAAAGTACGTGGCGGTCGTAGGACCCGAGCTGAAGTTCTGCAGCGAGGGGTTGGTCTCGATGCCGCGAATGATGATCGCCTGGCCGTATGCATCGTTCGCCTGACTTACACCCGGAATCCCGCGCAGGTAGTCCGCGGCGCCCACCAATCCGCGCCGGTCGATGTCGTCCGCCGTCACGACGGCAATGCTCATTGGCACGTCGATCAGCCGCTCCTCGCGCCGGGTGGCTGTAACGATGATCTCACTCACCGCGGGCGCCGACCGACTTTCGGAGCTTTGGTCGGCCACGGTCGCTGACCCAGCGTCGGCGCTCGAGCGGGCCGCTTGCGCCAAACGCAGGGAATCCTGCGCGGTACCCTGCGCGCTCGAGGTCTTCTTCTCGTCCGTCTCACTGCCCTGCTGGATCGCCACCGTATGCTCATTGATGAACTTGTACTGCAATGCAGTGTCCGCCAGCAGCCGCCGCAAGGCTTCGTCCGCAGTGTAGGTACCCGCCAAGTTCCGCGATCTGAGGCCTTGGCCGATGCTGGTGTAGAAGACGACTTGCAGCCCGGCCTGATGAGCGAATTCATTGAGCGCATCGGCAATGGGCCGGGCGGAAATATCGAGCGATATCTGCTGAGCGCGCGGCTGCTGAGCCAGGCTCGCGCAGCTGATCATGGCGATGCACAGGCCTGAAATCATCGAGCTCGGACGTTTCATTGTCGATCCCCTGTCGGACGTGAGTGTACGCCGTTTGGGGGTATAGACTTGCGGCGGCGGCGGTTTAGGGATCGTGCGCGCACGTCGTCCCTAAAATGGGGCGCGCGAACAGTCTTACGTACTGGGACAACTGTTTCTCGGCGAAGCATGGCTCGACCACGCGATTCTGCGAGTACCTCGACGGCGGGCGTCGCGACCCAGGTGGCGTTCGAGCAGTACCGCGGACAGCTGCATCGCTTTCTCGTCGGACGTCTGCGCAGCTCCCACGATGCGCAGGATCTCGCGCAGGACGTGTACCTGAGATTCCTGCAGATCGCGCAGCAGGAAACGGTCCGCGAGCCACAGGCGCTGCTGTACCGGCTGGCGTCGAACCTCGTGTACGAGTTCCGGCTGCGCGAGCGGCGCGGCCATGTGACTTTCGACTCCGAGATCGCCGACGGCATGACGCAGACAACCGATGACGTGTGGAAGGACGAGTTGAACGAGCGCCTCAGCTCCTCGCAACAGCTGGAACACGTGTTGCGCCAGCTCCCGCCGACTTATCAGACGGTGCTGCTGCTGCGCAAGCGCGACGGGCTGTCGCCCGATGAGATTGCGCGTCGCGTGAACCTGAGCAAGGCGACCGTCTATACCTACCTGATCCGGGCGGTGGCGCAGTTCAAGGCGCAGTTCAAATCCAATTCGAAGGATGGCTAGACGATGGACGACAGACAACTTGCGGAAGAGGCGGCAAGCTGGCTGCTGAGGCTGGAGGAGGATTCCTCGCCGGCCTGCAAAGCGGATTTCAGCGCGTGGCTGTCGCGTTCGCCTGCGCACATGGAGCAGTTCCTGCTGTCCACGGCGGCATATCGGGAGCTAGACGGACTCGATCCGCAACACACGCTGGCGGTCGACCTGCAGGCGTTGGAAATTTCCGGCGAGGAACGGGTGCGACGCTTTCCGCTGCGGCTGTTCAAGCTGCGCCGGAACAGCTCCGTCGGCCGCGCGGAGGCTGTAGCTTCGGCCCCCGGGCGTCGCAAGCGCCTTACTGCGATGGCTGCGGCGGCTGCGCTCGTCACTTGCGGCGCCGTGGCTGCGTGGATTGCCGTTTCGTCGCCGAGCGGACCGCGAACCTATGCCACGGCTTTGGGCGAGCAGCGCGCCATCAAGCTGGGTGATGACTCGGTCGTGCAGCTCAACACCCGCTCGCGCGTCGAGGTGCGGCTCACGGACGAATTACGCGAGGTCCGCCTGCTCGAGGGTGAAGCTTTGTTCGCGGTGGAACACGATCCCGGACGTCCGTTCCGTGTAGTGACCCGTGGCGCGGTGATCCAGGCGATCGGTACGCAGTTCAATGTCTACCGTCAGGAAAGCCCGGATGTCGCGGCCGCCACAAAGGTCGCCGTCGTCCAGGGCGCGGTCAAAGTATCCACTGCCGCCGAGCCGGGCCAACTGCTGTCGGCGGGCGAAGAAGCTGTAGTCCAACCCGATGGCCGCGTGATCAAGCATGCCGCCGTCGAGGTGTCGCGCTCGATCGCCTGGCGCCAGCGCAAGCTCGACTTCCGGGGTGCGGCGCTCGAGGAAGTCGCGCGGCAATTCAATCGCTACAACCGCGTGCAGATCCGCATCGATGACCCCGGCATCGCGCAGCGCGAGCTGAACGGCGTTTTCAACGCGGACGAACCGGACTCGCTGCTAGAGTTCCTGGCGCAGGAATCCGGCGTGCGGGTCGAAAAACGGAACGACCAGATCGTAATCGGACGGCAATGAGCGATTGGTGCTGACGCTTCATGCACTGCCGGCAAGCGCGAAAATCGGCTCGACGTGAAACTTTATCGTTGCTACTGGTAGCGCCGAACTTACCTCGCAGGCTGTTGAAAAGGGCGGGCGGAAGTTATCCACATTTCGCCAAGGTCCCTCTTAGTTGCCGTTGTTAGTACCAGGACCACAATCGCACCTCCGCCGTATCCAGCACCTCTGCATCGCCGCCTTCCGGTGCGAAATGTGGATAACTTCCGCCCGCCCTTTTCAACAGCCTGCCAGCGACCTGCTAAAGCTGTTACTCCGGCGTCTCCAACACCCCCGCCATCGAATGCGGATTCCCCGCCCCACCCCCCAGCTCGCGGTAAATCTGCCGCGCCTCCTCCAGCGTGACCTTCATGCGTTTCGACTTGGCGAACGCCTCGATCGCCGCCGCATCGACCTCGACTTGATTGATGTCGGCCACCCCCTGCTCGAATGCTTCCGCATTCCAGTTCGTCTGCTCCGCGCTAGCCGACGGGTCCAGGACCGTGTACTTCGCCAGCGCGCGCGCCGTTTCCGGCGATATCCGCTGCGGCACGCCGATCGCGTAGTTCACGGAGCTGCCGAGCACCAGGCCGCGCACGTACGAGGTCTTCCAGGCCCAATCGGCCGTCTGCGCGTGCGGCTCGGCGTGCGACGCCGCCGAGTCCAGCCAGGCCTCGACAAACTCCTGCACGAGCAGCCAGCTCGCCACCGAAGTCTGCGGCAGGTTCCATTCGTTGATCCCGATCACCATCCCCGCGTCATACTTCGGCCAGCCGACGGCATTGGTCAACCAGCCGAACATGTGGCCGCCGCCGTGCGAGAACTGCTCGTTGGGCTGCCCGCGATTTTTGATCCGCCACACCAATCCCTGCTGCTCGCCGCGCCCGATCTCGTCCTTGAACTGCGGCGTCAGCATCGCCTTCACCGTCTCCGAGGACAGCAATTGATGGCCGTTGACGCTGCCGCCGTGCATCATCGCGATGACCAGCTGCAAATGATCGGCCGGCGAGGCTACGAAGCCACCCGCCGGGAACTCACCAAAGTAGATGGCCGGCGTCGGAATCCAGGCCCGCCCCATGCGCGCGTAGCCCGTGCTCATCCGCTGCCAGATGTCGGAGCGAATATGATCCTGGTCCTGAACCGGCGGATACTGGGCATAGCGCATGCCGGCGGGATCCATCAGATGCTTCTGGATATAGTCCGAGAACGAGAGGTGCTCCGGGTTCGCCTGCTGCACGATCAGCCCGAGCGTCGCGATGCCGATGTTGGAGTAGGCCCACTTCTCGCCGGGTCGCGATGCCCATGTCGGCGTCGTGCCGCGGTAGCGCTGCTCGGCCAGAGAATATTTCTCGCGCAACACGTCGGCGAGCGGCGGCGGCGTGCCGAGCTGGGAGTCGGCGGCATCGCCGCGCAACCCCGAGCGGTGGGTCATCAGGTCATGGATGGTGATCTCGCGACCGCCGAGCGGATTGCGGACTTTGAAGGGCAGGTAACGGTTGATCGGGTCCTCGAGCTTCAGGACGCCCTGCTCGACGAGCTGCATGATGGCGGTCGCGGTGTGCGTCTTGCCCATCGAGCCGGAATGAAAAGCGGTTTCCGGCATCTGCGGCGTGCGGTCGTAGGCATTGGCGTAGCCAAAGCCGGCCTCCCAGATGAGCGCGCCGCGCCGGGCGATCGCCAGATTCAGCCCCGGCGTGCTCTGCGTGCGCAGGACGATCGGAATGTATTCCTTGAGCGCGGCGATCAACTCGAGATCGCCGGCATTGGTGGTGTGCACGCGCTCGGTGATCGGAATCTCGCGCCCCGCGGCCGGCTTGGCCGGGGCACTCTGCGCGGTTGGCGCGGGCGCCTGCTGCTTCGACGAGCATCCCGATAGCAGGAGCAGCGCCGCCGCCAGGATCGCGGCTCGAACTCCGGAAAACGCGGTCTGGATCGCCATGATGAAGCTCCTCGATCTCGATCCGGCAATCATAGGAGCGGCGCGGGGCGGCGCGCCGCCGGGCCGATACGATAGTGCGCCTTACAAAACCAACACGTCATCAGGCAAAAGTCGCCGGCATGGAAGATCGGCGCCGCCGTCGGGCGCCTGCTCCGCGCCCGGCAGGCGCACACTGGACACGTCCTGCCCTAATCTAGCCTATTCTGGCCTAGCCTACTCTGGCCGACCCTGGCCGCCCAGCGGCAGGCGCAGCGAAGCGCGCCGTCCCGCGCCATGCTGCAATTCGATCGTGGCAATGGCCGCCTGAGTCGCATCTACATAGTCCGCCTGGTGAAGGTTGCGTGCGTAGAGCGGGAACAAGCTCGGCGCTATGCTCAGCCGCACGCTGTGCGCGGGCAGGAAGTCGTGCGCCATCTCGCTCAACTCCAGCGAGAGCGTCAGTGGCTTGCCGGGTTTGAAATCCTTGAGCGTGGCGAGCCGGATTGCCGCGTGTGCCAGGTGCAGGTCGCGTGCGCCCAAAGGAAAGGCATCCGACAGCAGGACGTACAGGTCCGCGTCCGGAGCCTCGGTGCGCACGGTGAGGGTAACCGTGGGCCGTCCGGATACGGTCAATGTTTTGGTGAGTGGCGCGGAGGTGTAGACCAAGGCCTCATCGCGGGCCGTGACGTGCCCCTGATCGAGGTTCAGAGCATATGCGTCGGACGACGCGAAACTCTTGAAGTTGGCCTGGAAATCCACAGGCATCGTGGGATTGTGGGTCATCTCGTCCGTCGCGGCCTGCGAAGCGCCGGGATCGCCCAGCACGCCGTCGCCGCGCCGTGTGTTCGCCGCGCCTTCGGATGACAGGTGAAACTCCCGCGTCGCGCCGCCGCCCGCGGGCCAACCCTGGCCATCGACCCATTCGTTGCGCCCGGTAAAAAACACTCGCGTCGCCCCGCTCGTCCATGTGTTCCGCTCACCACGCAATTGCGCGCTGAAGAACTCCACGAGCGTCTCGTCGATATCGATCAGCGAGCGCAGGCCAAAATCGAAGCCGCCGACAGTGCTGTTCGGCCGGCGCACCGCGGCGGTGTCCCAGGGACCCATGATGAGCGACTGCGGCGCGCCCGAACGTTTCGCCGCTTCATAGTAGTAGCGCGCCCCGGCGAGCTGTCCATCCCACCAGCCGGTGATGTGCAGGCCCGGCACCGCTCGTTTGACGAGACGATCGGCCAGCGCCAGCGGCGCCCAGAACGGATCGGCCGGATCGGGATGGTCGAGCCACGCCCGCCACACGATGTCCGATCGGCCGAGCGCGCCGTCCATGGAGCGCAGCGGCAGATGCCGGTAAATCTGCGGCCACGGCGGGAGCGCTGCAGGCTGCAAGGTCCGCCCGCCGATCAGGTGCATCCAGAACAGCCAGTCGAGGCGTACTGCGCCGCCTTCATGGAACAAACCTTCACCGACCGCGCCGAACGGACTGAGCGAGGCCACTGCATCGATATCCGCGCCCGCCGCGACCGCCGCCCACGCGCAGAAAGCCCCATAGCCGGTGCCGAACGCGCCCACCTTGCCATTGCACTCGGACATCGCCCGCAACCACGCAACCGTCGCCGCGCCATCGGCGCCTTCATTGACGAATGGACTGAACTTGCCATCCGAATCGCCGCGCCCGCGCACATCGCCCGTCGCGACGATGAAGCCCTGCGCCGCCACCGCTTTCCAGCGATCCGCCGCGCCCGGCACCATCCTGATCGACCCCGTCACGCGGCCGGAACGGTTGTTGTCCGCCGCGGTGCGCATCATCAGCACGGGGTAGCGGCCCGGATCGGGCGGCAGGTACAGGTCGACCGACAGCGCAATGCCATCGCCCGCCTGGAAGCGTTGATCCAGACGAACCCGGATTCGCGAAGTGTCCAGGAATTGCATCAGACGTTCTCCGTGGCGACCACGGGCACGAGCACGCGCGAACGGTACTTCGCCGTGTGGTGCACGGTATTGGTTTGCAGCAGCAGCACGGTGTCGTCCCCCCAGAATTTGCCGGTGCCGGCGTTGCGCGTGTTGAACGGGAAGCTACTGGAATAAATGGCGAGGCGCAGGCGATGGCCGGGCAACAGCACATGATGCAGCCACTGGCCGTCCATCCGCGCTTCGACGACTTCGCCGGGCTTCAGCATCCTGGGCTGCGGGCCGTCGCGGTAGCTCAACCGCAGCGAGCAGTCCCCGCCGAGCACGACCGAGCGGCCGTCGGGGTGCACGTCGCAGACCGAGGTGTAGATGTCGGTATCCACGCGATCGCTGGAAACAAACAAGGAGAAGCGCACGCGTCCGCTGATGAACAGCGGCTTCGCCAGTGCCTCCATGTCATAGACCAGCACGTCCTTCCGGCGCAGCGCGTAGCGGATGTCGAGCGGCGGATCGGACCACGCGAACATCGCCATGTTGGTCATGTCGCGGGCAGGATGGTTCGGATCGTGCGTGTAGCGGTCGCCATCCGCGCCGGCGCGCGGCAGCTCGCGGCCCAGGCGGCCGTTGCCGCGCAGCGAGCGCGCATCGCCGCCGCTCGACAGATAGAACGGCACTTCGGCCGCACCCGGATGCGGCCAATCGTCCAGATCGTCCCAGCGCTGTGTTCCGGTCTGGAACACGTGACAGCGCGGCGCGCGCGCCATCTCGTTGTTCTCGCCCTTGAGGTGCAACGCCAGGAATTTCTCGATGTACGCGGGCATGTCGATCACGCTGGCGGACATGTCCAGACCGCCGAGCGTCGCGCGCGGACCGGCGTTGCCGGCGTGATCCCACGCGCCGATCAGGAGCCGGCATTTGCGCGCGGATTTCGCCTTCTGCAGCGCGCGCCACGCCGACATCGTCGCCTGGTCGTCCCACCAGCCGACGCCGACCAGCACGGGGACGTCGATACCGGCCATCTGCTCTTCGCTGATGGCAAAGTCGGTCGACAGGTAGTCCATCTTGCCGGCGACATAGTCCTTCCACGCCGAAGTTCCGATGCCCAAACGCTCGTCGATCGTGCGCAGCGGGAGCGAAGGCATCTGATCTTCCCACGACGGTGCGCCGCCGTTCTGGAAAGTCCTGCCCGTGACCAAAGTCATCCACCACAGCCAGTACTGGACAGGAATGCCCGTGCCCTGATGAGGGACCTCGCTCTCGCGAATACAGCCAACCGCTTGCGGCACGATGCACGACAAGTGCGGCGGACGGCCGGCCGCGGTCCACCACTGCGTCAGGCCTTCGTAGCTGCCGCCCGTCATGCCGATCTTGCCCGTCGACCACGGCTGGGCTGCGATCCACTCGATCACGTCATACGCGTCCTCGACATCTTTGACAAAAGGTTGCCAGACGCCATCCGAATCGCCACGGCCGCGCATGTCGACGTAGGCCATGCCATAGCCGCGCTGGAGCAGTGGTGTGCCGCGGGCGGTCGTGCGATTGCGGCCGTACGGCGTGCGCAGGACGACGATCGGGAATGGGCCCGGACCCGGCGGCAGCAGCACGTCGACCGCGATCTCAGTGCCGTCGCGGACTTTGACGCGCTGATTCCACAGCGTGGTCGGCTTGAAGCCGGGGCCGTGGCGCAGCGACGCTTCCTCGCGCCGCGCGGCCAGTTTGTCATTTGGTCGCGTGCGCGCCGCCTCGGCAACTGTTAGGGAGCCGGCCGCGGCGATGCCGGCGGCGGTCGTTTGGGCGATGAACTCGCGGCGTGTGGACATGGCGCCTCCTCGGTGGCGGCGGATTCTAACCGGCCGGGGAGGCGTTTTCGATCAGACAGAGGAATCGAACCCACCCGCGCATTGTCGCGGCCTTCGCTTGCTCGAGCCAGCAGATGCCTCCGTTACCATGGCAACAGGCGCCGATCAATTTGACTTCGAGATCCTGAGTCGAACTCTGGTGAGCGATCCCGATATCCCGAATGTGTATAGAAAAGGCTTCGGTTCACTCACTGACATGTTCGTCATCTTCTGAATCAACGGCGTAATGACCTGCGCGGTCTCTCGCGCCGTGGCTTGGCCGCCGGTAAATGCGAACGCAGCGACACCGCTGGCCATCAAAGACTCGCGCTCCAGCGATCGCTGGCGGATTTTCTGATCCCGCGTGAGAACAATCCAGCCATTCTTTCCCGCCGCTTTGAGCCACGCTTCATCCGGCGTGCCGAAAGGAAACGCCTCACCCGCGTGCCGGACGTTCGCGTTGGCTGCGCGCAGCGCTTCAACCAGCACTCGCGAGTAAATCGCCTCGTCCAGATAGAAAGTGGCAAGCTCAAGCCGCTTGGCGGCGATCGAGCTCGCAGCGGATCGCTTCCTCGATCGCCTGCGTCGGGGTGCCATAGTCGCCCGCCAGATCCTGCAAGGTATCGCCTGCTTTGAAGCGGTCCGCGAGTACGGCCGTCGGCACGGCAGTGCCCGCTAACACGGGTCGACCGAACGCCAACCGAGGATCGATAACCACCGGCGCGGGGGCGTCATCGGCGGGTTGCTTACGCGTAAACGGAAACAGCTTGATGGGCACTCCCGCCGCATCACGCTCAACACGGCGCAGATGAGTGCGCAACATCGAGGCAATTTCCACCTGCCCGTCGCGAGAGACGTTGAGGAGGCGGTCGAGCTCGCTCACGAAAAGGTCGATACCATTGGTCTCGAATAAGGCATTGGCGAGAGGACGATCGACCTTAAGGCGCTTGCTGACGAAATCCAGGGCGGCCCTCACCTTGGGTAATGGAATCTCATGTCGACGGCGTAGAGCGGTGAGTACATGGGCCTCCACGAGATTCAGGAAAGAAAGGCCCTCGGAGCGCTGCCCGTCAAGCCAGATCAAGGGCTGGAAGCGGCGCGGCCGCCCGCCCGATCGATAGGTTCGCCCCAAGCACCAGGCGCGCAGCGTGCTGGGCGGCAGGCTCAGATAGTGAGCCGCCTCGGAGAAGGGGTATGCAGGCGTGCGGCGCAGTGCGTTCAGGTCGGTCTTCGCCATGAATTCTTGCCTTCCGGGAAGCGGAACGAATTCTGCCATAGGTAAATGTTGGGAGTAAGGACTCTGCGCCACGCCGCCCGCGCAAGAGCGGGTATATGGCTATTGCGGCAAGCGCTCCGATTCATATATGGCTCCACTACCCGACCCTGTTCGGCGACTGACTTTTCAATCCCAGCGTTGCGAGAGTCACTGCCATTAGCGAACGGCTGTGGCTAAAGGCGTTCGACACCATTAGATTTTGCACGCAACCTGGAATGTAGCCAGGCCGAGTCCGACCTGTTTTTAGCACCGAACTCAGGGGCTCACGGAGAACAGGCTCTTTCTCGGATGTGCAGCGTCGCCCTATCGATGGTCGCGCGCCTACGATCCCGACTTTTCTGCGCGCACAGGCTTCTTGCTGATCAGCGGTGCCACCGGCAACGCTTCCACGTCAACCGGCCTCCCTTCTTTGATCACCTTGTAGATCGCCCGATAGTTGCGCGCGCTCTGCAGCGGATCGCGGTCGAGGATCACCAGGTCGGCGATCTTGCCGGTCTCCAGCGTGCCGAGGTCGGCGTCCACTTTGTAAGCGCGGGCGATGTTGCTGGTGACCGCTTTGAGCAGCTCCATCGGCGCCATGCTCTCCTCTTCGAGAGCCAGGAGCGCGTTGAAGTGGCCTTCGCCCAACGTCCACGTGGGGTCGATGATATCGACCTCGCGCGTCGGCGATTCTTCGATCAATGCGCGATCCTGCAGCCACGCATCGGTGGAAAGCAGCAGAGTCACTCCGGCCTTGATCATGTTGCGGCGATTCGTCTTGGCGACCCGATACGCCGTGTCGCCGTTGGGCTTGGCCTTCTCCGCCGCCGACAAACGGCGTTCGGTCATCGGCAGCACGGAGACGGCGATTCTGCGCTCGACGATCTCGCGGATCGTCTTGTCGGGAATCGGCTTGGGTCCCGAGATATCGCCGTGCGTGATGATGTCCACGCCTGCCGTAATCACCGTCTCGATGTTCTCCACCGAGCGCGTGTGGACCTGCACGGTTTTTCCGGCTCGATGTCCCTCTTCCACGATCGCCCGCTGCACACCAGGAGAGAACGTCGCGAAGATCCCGAAGCCGTGATGGCCGGCGGCGCCGTACTTGAGAAAATCCACGTCCTTCTTCGCGTAGTCGCGGATGACGGGGCGGATCTCTTCCTCCGTCAACCACATCAGGTCGCGCCCGACACCCTGCACCCACGTATCCTCGATGCGCTTGACGAATGCCTTGCTGACGAACGGCGCCCGGTCCGCGAAGAAGTCCGGCGAGAACAAACCATCGAAGCCGATGATGTTGCCGGCGAGATAGATGCGGCTGCCGGGCGCCTGGTGCGCGTTGATCATGTTGCGCGCCTGCACCGTCGCCGCGCGCGGTCCCCAGGTATCGAAGACGGTGGTCAGCCCCGACCTCAGCGTGAGCTGCGCCCCTTCCAGCACCAGCTCGTGGAAGCGGTCCTCGTACTTGATCAGCGATTCGAGGTCGACGTTCATGAGATGGACGTTGGCGTCCATCAACCCCGGAATCACGTACTTGCCCCGGGCGTCGATCCTCTCCGTCCCCTTGGGGATCGTGACGTCCCGAGCGGACCCGATCGCCGTGATGCGGCCGTCGGCGATCAATAAGACCCCATCGCTCAACGGAGGCTTTCCGGTACCGTCGATGATCGTGGCGCCGGTGATCGCCAGCGTCGATGTCCGCGCGGGCGCGGCGAGCGCCGAAAAAGCGGTTAACGTTACGAGCAGGATCGCTGCGCAATACGCTCTGGCCGACGGCATGGACGTTCCCCGTGGGTGCTGAACACCCCGTATTGGAACGACCCGCCGGGCATCAGTTCCCTCGAGCCGGCGGCGTGCTTCCGGCCGTCAGCATCGGACGCAGCGGCAGCGCGCCTCGATCCACGACTTTGCCGTCCTTCAGGATCGTGTGGATGCTGCGGTAGTTCTCCGCCGCGCTCAGCGGATCCTTGTCCAGGATGAGGAGGTCGGCCCGCTTGCCCGGCTCCAGCGTCCCGACGTCCTTGTCGACCTTGTAGGCCTCGGCGATCTTGATGGTCGCCGCCCGCAGCGCGTCCATCGGCTTCATGTCGCGCTCGCTCACGGACTTCAGCCAGTTGAAATGACCCTCGCCAATCTGCAGCGGATCGTCGACGTGGGACATGCTGAAACCGCCGCCGAAGACCTGGACATCGTAGAACTCCTGCGAGAAGACGCCCGCATCCGTCGACAACAATATGTTGGCGCCGGTCTTGATCAGGTTGCGCAGATTCGTGTCCTTCATGGTGACGACATCGGTCCATTCCGTGCCCGGCGCCGAATTGGCCTTGGCCCATTCGATCCGGCGATTCGTGTACGCCAGCGTCGCGCAGGGAATTTGTTTGTCGGCGAGGAGCTTCAGCGTCTCCGGCGGAATCGGCACCGTCGGTCCGGTGATATCGCAGTGCTGCAGCATGTCGACGCCGAGCCCGATCACCATGTCGAGGCTCTCCACCGTCGTGGTGTGCGTCTGGATGATCTTCCCGGCGCGGTGAGTCTCCTCGATCATCACCTGCTGCACGTGCGGGGAGAACGTGAGCGTCTTCATGTCGAGGTGCCCGCTCGCCAGGTACTTGAGGAAATCGATGTCCTTGGCGAGATAGCCGCGGATGACCTTGCGCACTTCCTCCGGCCCCTGCCACATCAGGTCGGGTCCCGTGCCTTCCACCCACACGCTTTCCAGATATTTATGAAACCCCGCGCCGATGTTATTGGCGCGGCCGGTCGCGAAATCCCCGCCGATCGGGCTGCTGATGCCGACGATATTGCCGGCGAGGTAGATGCGGCTGCCCGGGATCTGCCCCGCATTGATTTTGTTGCGCACATTGACCAGCGGCTGGCGCGGGCCCCAGGAATCGAACACCGTCGTGAGGCCGGCCTTGAGCGCGATCTGCGCGCCCTCCTCGACCAGGTCCTCGTAGCGGCCTTCGTAGCGGATCATCGTCTCCGGCCGGATATCCAGGACCAGGTGGATATTCGCGTCCATCAGCCCGGGGATGACGTACTTGCCCTTGGCATCGATGGCCTTTGCCTTGGCCGGAGCTTTCACCGAGCTTCTCGGGCCCGCCGCCACGATGCGGCCGTCACGGATGTGGATCGCCGCGTTCGCCACCGGCTCGCGTCCGGTACCGTCGATCAGCGTGGCCCCCGTGATCATGAGATCGTCGGCACGAGCGCCAAACGATACCGTCGCCAACGCTGCAGTGATGAGGATGCGCAAGATCGTCTTCACGTCTCTTCTCCCGGAACGTTTGTTAGTCACCACAGGGCCGCACGCCGCCCAACCCTTGCCGGGCGGCTTGCGGAACACAGTACTGGCCTGATACCCCGCGGATTCAGCGCCGGTCCTGACCTAGAAGTTATAGCCGAGCTGGAACCCGATCGTGCGCGGCTGCATGCGGTAACCATTGAAAGACGAGGCGCCGGATTGTCCGCGGTTGGTGTAGGCATCCTCGTCCGTCAGGTTGCGGACATATACGTCGATGTTGAAGTTATCGAGGATCACGCGAGCCGTGGCGTTGACCTTCACGTAGTCGCCCGCTCTCCCATCCGGGTTCTGAATCACGTCGTTGTAGAAGGGTCCGACATAGATCGCGTCACCCCTCACGAACGCCATACGCCCCAGGAGATTGAACTCGTATTGCAAGCCCACGGCGCCGTTCAACTTTGGCGCACCCGGCAGCCTGTCGCCGGCGTGATAGCCCTGCGCAGGCACGTCTTCGGTAAGCTCTGCCTTGATGTAGGAGCCGCCGATATCGGCGCGCAGGGCCTCGGTCAGCCGGATGCTCGTTTGCAGCTCGATGCCCTCGGACCGCGCGCTGCCGGCATTGAAGTAGTGGTTCCAGCCGCACGGCAGGAATTGATGGACCGGGATGTCCTGCCAGTCCATCCTGAAGAGCGCGCCTTCGAGCGTCACGCGGCGCCCGCCCAGCGCGAGCTTGCTGCCGACCTCGTAGCTATTCACCGAGTCGGAACGCAGGCTCAAGGTCGATGCGAGGGTGGTGTTCGTCCCGTCGATCACGCCATCCGGCGGACTGACATCGCAAAGACCCGCCGGCACCGGCGGCAAAGGCTGGCCGAGGCGGAAGCCTTGCGCCCAGCCGGCATACACCAGCGCGTCGTCGTTCGGTTTGAAGCTCAGGTTGGCCCTGAACGTCTCGCCGGACTCCTCGTTCTCCTCACGCGTGCTGGTGAAGATGTTGCCGAGCAGCGGTCCACCCTGATCGGTGTGATTGACGCGATCGTATTGGTAGTGGCGCACGCCGCCGGTCAGCGTGAACCGCGGCAGGAACTTCCATGACACCTCGGCGAACGCGGCTTGCTGGCGCAGGTCGCGCTGGTTGAGATAGGTCAGCACGCCATTGCGCTGGCCGTAAGGGTTCTGCGCCGGATCGCCATGCCAGGTAATGTCCAGGTCCTGGGCGTTGTACTGGTTGTCGGCGTAGACGCCCACGAGAAAGTTCCACGCGCCGTTCAGCTTGCTGACCAGACGGATCTCCCCGACGTCGTCGCGGTGGGGAAAATCCCTGATCGCCGACGCGGCCCAGGGCGTCGCATACAGACCTTGCACACCATACGGCGCCGAGCTTACTGCATCACCCTTGAGGTACGAATACGTGCCGAGCAGGTCGGCCCAGCCGAAGTCGTACTCGATCACCGCATTGGCGATGTCGAGCGAGAAGTCGTTGAAGCCTCCATTCTGCCCGCGGCGCACATGCTCCGGCGCGACGCGGATCAGCGTCTGCTCGAAGTAGCCGCTCGTCTGGATCGGGAAGCCATCGGTCTCGGACGTCTGCGTCAGATAACTCAGTGTGAGCTTGAAGTTCTCCGTCGGCCGGTACAGCGCGGCAATGCGCCCGCCCCTGACGTGGTATGCGCCGACCTCGTCCTGATCCGTCGCGAAGGCCTGCAGGCCGTTGAGATTGACGAAGTCCCGGAACGCCGGTGTCTGATCCGAGCCCGCCCGGTTCTTGTAGAAGCCGCTCGTCTCGAAGCGATACGCCGTCCCGCGCAGCGCCAGCTTGTCTTTGATCAGCGGGATGTTGCCGATGGCCTGGAACATGTAGTTCTCGCCGCCGGTGCCGCCGGTGACGGAATAGTCCGCGCCCACGCGGCCTTCGAAGCGATCGAGCTTCGGCGCGACGGGAATGGTGCGCACCGCGCCGCCCATCGAGGAGCTGCCGAACGCGGTGCCCTGCGGCCCGCGCAGCACTTCGACGCGCTCGATATCGACGAGTTTGAGGTCGACGTTGGATGCGTTCAATCCGGCGGAGCTGGTCGTCGGCGTTTCGCCGAAATACGTGGCGGTCGTCGGGCCGGCGAAGTAGTTCTGCGCGAATACCGTGGTCTCGAGGCCGCGGATGATGATGGCCTGGCCCGAGGGCACCGCCTCGGCCTGGTTCACGCCCGGGAGTCCCCGCAGGTAGTCTTCCGAATTGACCAGCCCGCGCCGGCTGATCTCATCCGCCGTTACGACGGCGATGCTGAGCGGGACGTCCTGCAGGCGCTCCTCGCGCCGCGTGGCCGTGACGATGACTTCCTGCACCGATTGGGCGGATTTCTCTTCCTGCTGCGCGGCGCCGCCCGAGGTTCTTTGTTGGCCCGCATCGCCGCTCTGCTGCACCTGCGCGAGCCTCAGCTGCTCGCCGCTCAACTGCGACGAGACGCGCTCCAGGTCTACGGCATGCGAGCTCTTCGCGGCACCCGACGCACCGGTCGGCGCGGCGCCCTGCAGCGTCACGGTCACGGTGCGCTCGTTCACGAACTCGAACGCCAGACCCGTGCCGGCCAGCATGCGCGTCAGCGCCTCGGCAGCGTCCAGCTCGCCGCTGACCGGACGGGTAGTGAGACGATTGACCGCATCGAAGTCGAACAGCAGCTGGAGCCCGGTCTGCGCAACGAACTGCTTGAGCGTCTGGCCGGCGGGGCCGGCGGCGATCTCGATCCGCGGCTTGACCTCGGTGGCTTGCGCCGGCGCCTGAGCGCTCACCAGCGCGGCGGTGCCCAACGAGAGCGCGGTACCGAGCACTGCGGCGCGCAGCGCGCGGGACCTTTGTTCTGTGCGGAATAAACTCATGAGCGTTCTCCCCCAATGTGCGGGCTGACGGCGCACGGCGAGGTGTGCGGCAAATACTCGCCTCTTGCCCGCATAGTGGTACGAGATCGATTTTTCCGTTATTCCTCCGCGCTACTCCTGTGCGCGCGCCAGGCGGATTTCCCGCGCGTCGGCGGACTGCACCTTCACGCCGAAGGACCGCTCGAGCGCGGCGATGAAGCTCGGCAGGTCGGTCGGCTGGAAACTGCCGCCGACGCGGATGGCGGAGATCGTCGGATCGGCGATCGCCAGCACGCGCGGGTTGTAGCGATTGAATTCCTCGACCGCCTCCGCCAGCGTCTCGCCGTCGAAGGTGAGCCGGCCCTGCGTCCAGGACAACTGGCGCGCCATATCGGGCGCGGGCACTTTCAGCGGCTGCACGCCGCGCAGCTGCGCTTTGATGATGACCGCCTCGCCCGCCGAAAGGATGGGCTCGGCGCCCTCGGACCCGCCGCCGGACGGCGCCGGGCTCGCGGAAGATTCCAGCACTTTCACGCGACCTTCGGTCACCAGTACCTGCACGTGCTTGTCATTGCGCAGGCGGACCGAGAATGCGGTTCCCAGCGCGCGCACGGTGGTTTCGGCCACATCGACTTCGAACGGCCGGTGCGCGTCGGTGGCGACCTTGAAGTTGGCCTGCCCGCGCACGAGCGCGATTCGGCGCTGGTGATTCGTGAGCCGCACCTGGATCTCGCTGTCGGTATCCAGCTCGACGGTGCTGCCATCCGCAAGCAGCAGGCGCTCGAACCCGCCCACGCCGGTCGAATAGCTCTCGACGCTCAGGCGGTCAACGACAGACCACACGAGCGCACCCGCGGCCACCAGAGCGACGCCGGCAGCCAGCGACATACGCCAACCGAGGGCGCTTCGCGGCCGGCGCGACGATGTTTGATTCTGCGTTCGGCCGACCGCGGTCCGGCCGGGCGTGTGCGCCGGCGCGGGTGAGGCAGGCGCCAGAAGATCGATGTCCACGGTGCCATCCAGCGCGGAAAGGCGGCGCAGCTGATCGGCTTTGCGCCACGCGGATCGCAGGCGGATGAACGCAGCGTGGCCGCGCGGATCGGCGTCGCACCACGCGGCAAACTCCGCACGCACGCGCCCGGCCTCGCTCGCGGCGGCAGCGTCCGCCGGACCCGCGGCGTCCAGCGCGTCCAGCCTGATCAGCCATTCCATGGCTTGCGCTTCGATGTCGTTCGCGCTCGTCATGACTTCTTCCCCTGTCCGCGCAATCCCGGCAGGAGCGCAGCGCCCTGCTGCCCGGCGGCCGGACGCGCGAACAAAAATTGCGCGCAGTGGCGGCCCGCCTTGGTGAGATGCTGCTCCACGGTGTTCTCGGAAATGCTCAGCCGGGCCGCGATCTCCTTCTGCGAGAACCCGTAGACCTTGCGCAGCGTGAACACCTGGCGGCAGCGCTCAGGCAGGCCTTCCACCGCCTGGACCAGGAGCGCAAGCTCCTGCTCGGCGCTGACGATGCGCTCGACCTGCTCTCCTTCTTCCAGGTAACTCAAGTCCTCCAGATCCGTTATCGACTCCATCGAGACGATCCGCCGCCGGCGCAGCCAGTTGAGGGCCAGATTGCGCGCGATCCCCAGCGCGAACCCGCGCACCGAGTGCACGCTCCCCCGATCCGCCGCGCGCGCTTCGAGCAATTGAGCATAGGTCTCCTGCAGAAGCTCCTCGACGTCGGCGGCGTTGTTCACGTAACGGCGCAGGCACGCGCGCAGCACCCCCTCGAATTCGAGGGCGGCTTCCAGCAGGCTGCGGTTGTTCGGATTGGGCATGGCGCTCGCCCGGACATCGCTCCGGACCAGGGCATTACGCGCCGATTGCCCTGCGGGCGCAACGAAAAAATTTTCGCGACGGGATAACGGAAAAAGCGCGCTCGAGGTACTGAATGAGATGGCGCAGAGCGCGCGCCTATTGCGATGCAGCCGAAAGCGGGCGGGCGACCTCCTCCAGTGCGCGCCGCTCCGCGGCGATGCCCAGCCACAGCTCCACAGCGGCCGCGGCGACCATCAAGGCCGACCCGAAGGCATAGCCCCAAGCCACCGAATGCGGGTCGCCGGTGCCGATCAGGCTGCCGAAGATCCAGGGTGCGGCGATTCCGCCGAGCGCCGTGCCGAGCGCATAGAACACGGCGATGGCCAGCGCCCGCACCTCGAGCGGGAAGGACTCGCTGACGGTGAGATACGCCGAGCTTGCGGCCGCCGAGGCGAAGAAAAACACGACGGCGAAAGCGCTGGTCAGACTCGCTGCAGTCAGAGCACCCTGCACGAACAGCAACGTCGTGCCGGCGAGGAGGAGGCCCGAGATCGCGTAAGTCGCGGTAATCATCGGCTTGCGGCCCCATCGATCGAACAGCCACCCGAGCGCGAGCGGGCCCGTGAAATTGCTGACCGCGAACGGCAGCAGGTAAAGCCCCACCTCCGCCGAGGGCACCGCGAAGAACCGGCTCAGCACCAGCGCGTACGTGAAAAAGATGGCGTTGTAGAAAAACGCCTGCGCGACCATCAGCACGAGCCCCAGCACGGCGCGGCGCGGGTAATGTTTGAACAGGCTCGCGGCGAGATCGATCAGCCCCACGCTGCGACGGGTGTGCAGCAAAAATTGCGGCAACGGCGGGCCATCCCGCGCGTTGCTCCGCACGGCTCGTTCGATGCCAGCCACGATGTGCTCGGCCTCCTCGGCGCGTCCGCGCACGAGCAGCCAGCGCGGGCTCTCGGGCAAGGAACGCCGGAACACCAAAACGATCAACGCCAGTACCGCGCCGATGCCGAAGGCCACGCGCCAACCCATGTCCACGGGCAACCGGCCGGGCGCCAGCAGCAGCGCCGAACCGAGCGACCCCAACATGGCGCCCACCCAGAAGCTGCCGTTGATCGCAAGATCGGTGCGCCCGCGGAACCGCGCCGGGATCAATTCCTGGATCGCGGAATTGATTGCAGCATATTCACCGCCGATGCCCGCGCCGGTCAGGAACCGGAACAGCGCGAAAGCAGTGAAATCCTGCGCGAACGCGGTGGCACCGGTCGCGGCGGCATACAAACCCAGCGTAACGAAGAACAGGCGCCGGCGCCCCAATCGATCAGTGAGCCAGCCGAATAGCAATGCCCCGAGCACCGCGCCCGCAAGATAAGCGCTGGCCGCCGCGCCGACCTGCGCATCGCTCATCTGCAGGGCCGGGCTGAGCTTCAGCGCCCCCGCCACCGCTCCCGCAAGCGTGACCTCGAGCCCATCGAGGATCCACGTGATGCCGAGGGCGAGGACGACGAGCCAGTGAAACCGGGACCAGGGAAGCCGATCGAGACGCGGCGGAATATCGGTGGCGATGATAGGTCCGTGTTGCGCCGCTGAAGTCACGCAAGGGATTCAACGACGAAAGGAAGGCGGAGGCAAGTACGCCGAGCGACGGGAGGCGCTTGGGTTGCGCTCGCACGACGTTGAAAAAATGGGATATCTGGGAACATCGTGGTATCGCGGCGTCTTGGGTGGGCGGTGGGGGGAGATACCGGAACCGGCGAACGTATGGTGACTAACACCTTTGAAGCTGTTCGCCATCTGAGGCCAGGGCAGGTACGGCACGGCTGAACGGAAAATTGTGGATATTCGGGACTGTCTGATTTTTTGTGTGTTGAGCCATACACTGCCCGCGAGGGCGAGGAGGTTGTATGGCGAAGAACGACACAGCAGGTTTTTCCAAAGAGCT